>Ga0255752_10000419_pt1 | contig 53156 bp, 88 predicted proteins | sample 011ome_25_FD_179952 | JGI IMG/M metagenome (GOLD analysis project Ga0255752, IMG submission 179952) | Coastal salt marsh microbial communities from the Groves Creek Marsh, Skidaway Island, Georgia - 011512CT metaG (version 2) | ecosystem: Environmental > Aquatic > Marine > Intertidal zone >...
GAAGCATGACCGCCCTATCCGAGACACCAGAGACGGGAGAACGGTGATGGCTGATTTTGGCGGCGTGCTTGTTTGTAAAATCGTGCCCCCCGTCGTCGCCGGATCTGGCGCGGCTGGAGTATGCCCGGCTCAATCAATCTGGGTGTTGAGACAGTCGACCGTGCGATTGCGGGATTGGTCACCGCAGGCGGAGGCATAGAGACCATGGCCGCGAAACTCAATCTAGAGCCCGGCACTTTCTACACCGAGGGCGAGATATTGGAGCGATGCCGTGGCCTGTTCTCTAATCGGGAACTGCGCCGCGCGCGCGACAAAGCCGAAATTGAATACTACGCTTTGGACAAAGGCCCGCGATACGACCGCGACCAGATTCTAGCCTACATGAACCGGAGGCTCAAAAAATGCCCAGAGGCGGACCAGGCGGAGAAACCTTCGAATACGGCGGATACTGGCTCGGAACCGAGACCAGCAGCGACGCCTTCTACCGATATTGGTACGAGCAGCGAGGACGAAAGATCCGCCGCCGCTCACTTGGCACTAGTGATTGGGAAGAGGCCAAGCGAGCGCTGATCACCCATGTTCAAGTCAACGAAGCACCCAAGGGCCAAGAGCCGGAAAGCGTATTTCTCGCCGTGTTAATGGAACGATATTTCCTCGACGTGACCGATAAGAAAGCAAGCGCCGATGACGCGCGCGCGGCGGGAAAGCTGATGCTGGATTACTTCGGACCCGAGGCAAAGTTTGCTGATATCACGATCGATAAACAACGCGAATTCATGCGCGCGTTCGACGACAAGGGCCACGCGGTCGGAACGATATCGCGCAACCTGTCCGTACTCAGCGCCGCCAAGAACCACGCCTTGAGAGCGGAGATTATCCGATCCGCGCAACCCGTCTTATACGCCCCCGGCACCGTCGCCGAGATACTGGACAAGGAAGCGCCGAAAAACCGGGAATGGGTTCCAACCGTCCAGCAAGTTGGTGAGTTGTTTGACTACCTAAACGAAGACCCAAGAGCTGGTCACCTGTTTTGGTACACCATCGCCGCCCTCAACACTGGAGCCAGGCCGGATGCGATACTTGGATTGACGGTCGAGCAGTTCGATTGGGCGCATCGCACGATCGCACTCAACCCGCCGGGCCGTCGGCAGGAGCCAAAGAAGTTTCGCCCGACGATCAAATCGCCGCTTTGTCTTTGGGGCTGGGCTCAGCATCGCAAAGGCTGGAAGCTTTGGGTCGGATACGGGAAGAAGGAACGCCGCCTCACCAACATGAAGAATTTTGGCCGGCGCGTCCGTGAGAGCTTGGGGTGGTCGGAGTTTGTCCCCTACACGCTACGCCACTTCGTCGCGACACAGACCTATGACCGGATGCGGCGCGCGGGGATCGTGGACGCAAAGCAGCAGACCGCTTACTTGCTAGGCCACACTGGCGAGCTTAAGTCGACCACCGACCGCTACATCAAATATAGCGCGGATTTCATGTCGGACACCGTTCGAGCGATCGACGACATGATGGTCGAGATCCAGGATCACACCCGGAAACAGCTATTTGCACCCAAAATGCACCCAAAAAAGGGTATGATGGTGGTGCATGGTGGAGGCCAAAATGTTCAATGAGAACAAGATGGTGGGCACGACTGGGATTGAACCAGTGACCCCCTCGATGTCAACGAGGACATCACCCCCGAAAACCGCACGAAACCGCGATTGTTACCAACCGCTTGATGACGATAGCGGCGGGTACGTTACGGGAACATTCGGCATTTGCACCCAAATTGCACCCAAATGCCCGCCACACGGCCTCAATGGGTTAGGGCGGAAGTTGGAAATGGGGGTGGCGTCGTGAGGACTATATCCTGGTTTTCATGCGGCGCTGCGAGCGCTGTCGCCACAAAACTCTCCTCCCCCGATGTCGTGGCCTATTGCCATACCGGAGCCGAGCATGAAGACAACGCTCGGTTTATGGCTGACTGTGCGGCTTGGTTCGGGCAAGAAATCACTATTCTAAAGTCCGAAATCTACGCCGACACTTGGGACGTGTGGGAACGCCGAAAATATCTAGCGGGCGTCGCCGGGGCGCCCTGCACGCTGGAATTGAAGGTCAAGCCCCGCCTCGCCTTTGAGCGCCCCGACGACCTCCATGTTTTCGGCTACACCTATGATCAGCGCGACATCGCCCGCGCCGAGGCGCTTGTCGAACACTATCCGGATCTGCAACTAAAATTTCCATTGATCGAGCAACAACTCTCAAAAGCAGCGTGCTTAGACATGGTTGGCCGTGCTGGCATTCAACCGCCACTGACATATGCGCTTGGATTCCCCAATGCCAACTGTCTCCCATGCGTCAAAGCGACGAGCCCCGCCTATTGGGCCTTAGTTCGGCAAGAGTTCCCGGATCGTTTCGCTCGCATGGTTAAAATCTCCCGAGAGCTAGGCGTAAAGCTAACCAGAATCAAAGGCGTCCGAAGCTTCATTGACGAAATTCCACCCGACCACCCCGTCACCCAGCCGATAGCGCCCGATTGCGATTTCCTATGCTCGCTCGTGGAACAAGATATGGCGGAGACCGTCACCGACCAGTCGCCGGGATTAGAAAAGATTGGGGGTGGGGAATGAGCCGCATCAATCAAACGTGGAGGGCGGTGTGAGCGAATGGTTCGACCCTGCGGAGGTCAATCCGCTCCTATCTCGAATGAGCCTCGATATCGACGCCGGGACCATTCGTTACCGTTTGTATCGCCAGGACGGCTCCTTCCAGCCGATGCGCTGCCCAGACTCTCCCATGAACCGGATCTACGTGTCCTGGTTCAAGGCGCACGATCGATACGGAGCCTCCCCCACTCACCAGACAGGAGAATCGTGATGGATATCGCGACCAAACTGCGATCCCCGGCGACGGTATTCTACGAGCATGCCGTAGACGACGGCGCATTGCTGAAAGAAGCCGCCGACGTGCGGGGGATCATGGCGCCGGATGGTCAGATGAATGATGACGCGGACTATTGGATGGAAAAGACCGAATCCGCCCTCAAGCGTGCTGGCAACTACCAAATCGCGCTTGCCGTCGCCGAGATGCATATCGCCAGAGCAAGCGGCGGCGGCGAAACCGACCTTCGCGCTAGGCTCCAGCATGTGATCAATACCGGCGAGCCGATGCCAGAGGCCGGTCAGACGACGGACACCAGCAAATGACCTGCGCGTCACTCGCCGGTCAGGGCTTGGGCTTGGCGGCGCGCTTTATCTCGCGCTCCCGAGCTTCGCTCACACCCGGCTGATAACCTTTGAACGGTTCGACGCCGAAAGATCGCTGAGCCGCGCAGAACGGCTCGGAATCGTTTACGCGGAAGTCGATGTTCAGCCCGTGGTCATTCAGACGCGCCTCCGACAGCGCGAAGAAGTCGGCCAATGTTTGAGATTCGGGCGCAATGATATCGCCCACGCTTTGAGACAGCATGGTATAATCCTTTGATGATTAGGGAGTGACGCGATGCGGATCTTGATCTTGTTGATGGCGGTGATCGCGGCTCCGGCATGGGCGTCTGATCCGCTCGACGGCATCACGATCCGACCCGATTGCGCCTCGCCAGCCTATGACCGCAAGATGGCGGGCTGTTGACCTCCCTCACCCTCTCAGACCTTGCTCAAGATCCGGTCGAGATCCGTTGCCGCCGTTGCGAGCGACATGGCCGGTACTACAAGGCCACGCTAGCGGCCCTGGAGGGCGTGGAACCCGGCACCGCCCTTCCCGATATAGCCAACGCTATTGCGCAAGCTAGGTGCGCTGACTGGTCGGAGCTTGGGAACAAGCGATGCGCTGTCTACTTCGTGGAGTTGGCCTTGAAGTGACCGCCGCCGCCAATTCGCACTGAAGCCCACATAATCCAGGCAAGCCATAGCGGCACACCGTCACGGATCATGGCGTCGCGGAAATACCAATCACAGAGCCCGCGTGAAAAGATCCGGTCGGTATAGAGGCTGTCGTGAAGGATCGCCGCTAGCCGATGCTTGCCCGTGGCAGGAGATGCGACCACCCGAAAGAACCTCGGGATGCTGGCGAAGTCAGTCTCGAACCCCGCCGGGATCTTGATCACGCCATAGCCGGTCTCGTATTCGAGGTCATTGACCAGCTTCCATGTCTTGCCATCTGGCAGCACGCCAAGCGTTGGCGTCGAGGTGAAGCCGATCATCACTCATCGCCCGGACAATAGCGATACACCGTCTCGCCATCGGTCAGCTTGTCACGGACCTTCGCCCGGCCTTCATCCGTCGCATTGGCGCAATAGGTCGACTTGGCGGCACTATACACCTCCATGACCACGGGTATGCCCGCAACGATAGCGGCGGGCGCGCAACCGGACAGGACGAGCGCCAGCGCGCCCGCGAGAGCGAGTTTCTTCATAACGTTTCCTTTCAGACATGAAAAAACCGCCTCGGCGGGCGGCGACTGCGATACACTCACTTAGCAGAGCGTCGCTAAGGTCAGGCATCGACGGATGTAAAAAGTTGGCCCGACAACACCAAACCTTCACGGATGGCGACCACCTTGTTCTCTGCATCGCTCTGGTCGTACGCCCAAATATCGATACCGTAGCGGTCGCGGCCCATCTCATATTCGGCCATGAACCGATATAACGGACGGCCATATTCATCGCGTCGAACGTTCTCGGGGTCCGGCGCTTCGCGCTGATTTCGCATGACGCCAAGATCAATAACTTCAGACATGTTTGCCCTCCAGATAGTCCGCCTCTTTCCTCCGGCGCGTTGGATAAACGTCTCCAAAATCACGAAGCTCTCGGACCACGGCGGGACGGATTTTACGGACGGCTTTTGCAACAGGGTTTCGCATTGTGGCCTCCGTCTAACATCCGTCTAACAAAAATCGTGCGGGCGTCACTTTTCCCATTGCAATTAGGAACAAGGTTCCTATATATAATGTGTAGACAGAGACACCAAACGGGAGATAGACATGAAAGCGGAATCCAAATTGGCCGCAGCGTTTCGCACTATAATCCGCCGCGAAATCCCCGCGACCGACCTAGTTCACATCGACACGATGAACCGCGACGGCTATGTGGGTTGCGCCACCCACGAGCACATCGACGCGAACCAAGCCATGCTCGAAGCGTGGGAGGTTGCGTTTGGTCGTGAGCCTGACTTAACCGACGACGACCTTGATACAATGAACACCGCTTGGGATATCGCTATTAAAACCGGATACGCGGAAGCCTGACATTCACCTGACCCCGCGCTCGGTCCACGCGAGGTCTAGTGAGTACCAAACCAACCAAACGGGAGAGACGAGATGGAAATCACCCTCACAAGTTTCGCGACCGAAACCAAAATGACCATCCGCAACTTGCCGGAAGGCGCGGAAGAAAAGGTGGAGGACCGCGAAAGCGACGGCAATCCTCGGTACGGGGTTTGGGTGAACTTTGAAGATGTTTGGATGGGCGATGATTTTGACGATGCCATTGACGTGATCAAATCGCACCTCTGACATTCATCAAGCCAATGGAAACCACGAAATGACCAGTATTGAGTTCAGATCATGGCGCGCGGCGATGGGCTGGACACAGGCCCGCGCCGGGGACGCGCTTGGAGTGACCGGACGTGCCGTGCGAATGTGGGAAGCCGGCGACCGGCGCGTTCCCGAAACCGTCAGCAAACTATGCGCGCTGCTAGCTAGGGATAATGCGGATCAGGCCGTTCCCTCCAGATAGTCCGCCTCTTTCCCCCGGCGCGTTGGATAGGCGTCTCCAAAATCACGAAGCTCTCGGATTACGTCGCCCCATCGCCCTGCCGTGGCGTAACTCCAAAACGTCGGGCACCGCTTCCACGGTGTCCCGTATTGCCAAGCAACGGACATGATAACGGTCTGCTCTCGGTCGCTTAGATCGTCCCACATAGCGCCGTGGTTCACGCTGGTGGCGGCGTTCCATCGGTTTTCGACGGTCTTGGTGAAATCGGCGCGGAGGCAATTGTCAAGTTCGGCGACATGCGCCTCTCCCAGGACTAGGGGCCGCTCATTCAGCAAGGCCACTGCCGCCTCACCCTTCACCCCGCAATAAGGCCGGATCATCTCCAACGTCGCCTCGTGGATTGCCAATCGTTGCCAGTCCGATGCCGACCGCTGCCCAAGATCCACGCCACTCGCGATCGTCACGCCGGACTTGCCGAGTGGCTTGCCGTCTTTGTCCAGGGGCACATAGCCCGTGGCAACCGCCGCGCCCTCAAGTTCTTCGATGAAGTGCCAGTTGATCATCTCTTCTCCTAAAACAGCGCGACGGCGCCGGTTACGGCCAACGCAAGCGCAAACCAGATCAGCGCGCAAAGCTCGCCGCGATCCTGGTAAGTCGCCGTTCGAATATGAATCAAAGCCGCGACGCCGCTCGCAAAAGGGATCAGCGCGACGGCGGGCAGATACTCCAACCACCAGCCGACGGCTTGGTGGTCGCTGTGGCGATGCAGGAACAACAGAACGGCAAGCCAAGCCATGAAAATGGACTGCGAACCAATGCCCAAGGCCACGCCGGTTGCCAGGAACAATGTCGCCCTGTCTCTGCCCGGCTTGCGGTAGACCTTAACCGCCATGAGGGTTGCGAGGATCGCCGCCCCGAGCGACAGAAACGCGCCCCACGCAAGAGATCCGTTGAAAAGCTGATCAATCGGCATCGCCGGGAGCCTTTCGCGTCTGCTCCGCCAAGCCATCCATGGCCTTGACCCCGCCATCGGTCGCGGTATCGAGCGCCTTCATTAGACGGGTGAAGGCCTTGTGATAATCAGCAACGGCCTTATCCGCCGCATCGGGGTTGGGTGTCTTTTGCCACGGGAACAATGCGATCATCGCGAACGCTCCCAGGATTCGATCCTAGCCGCGAGCAACGTCATGCTCTGCGCCGCCTGGGAAAGCGCCTCGCCCATTTTGGCCTCACGTTCGTATCCCTTCGCCACCGATTTTTGATACGCCACCCAAAGGGCGACCACGGCCACGATCAGCAACGCGCCAACCGGGCCGAAGGTGGCAAGCAATTGATCGAAACTCATGACGCCTTGCCCTTCTTCGCTACTGGGATCGGGAGAATGAGATGATCGCCGACTTCATTCCCGCTCCCGACAAGGCAAATCAGTCCTTGAAACGTCACCAGGATGTTGAAGCCCGTTTCCGACGCATAAACGCTCCAAACATCGGAAGCGTCATCCATCCCGCCTAAAATGCCCTTCATGTCCGGCTGGCGAGTCCATGACTCGGTCGGCGTGCATATCATTTGCAGGGGCACGGCTATCGGGCGGGTCTGAGCAATGGCCGGGAACGCGAAGGCCATAACGAAAAGCATCACCAGGGATCGCATGCCGCCCTCCATATTGTTATATAGATATGTTTTACACACATCATGTGGCACGCAAGCACCAACCCACTTGCGGAATCAATTCGGCATCGCCATGTTGGACAAATGCCGCCAGAAAAGAAATTCGACGCACAAATCCACCTGACCATCGCAACCGAGATGCTGAAGCGGGTCGATGAGTGGCGTGCGAAACAGCCGGACGTGCCGAACCGGTCAGAGGCCATCCGGCGATTGGTAGATCTCGGGCTATCCGACGATGAGTGAGGCCTTCACGATCGCCGCCGGCGTGCTGCTCGCCAATTTACTGACCGCGATGTTTCTCTTCGGATGCTATCAACTTCGAGGCCTTTCCGTGGATGAAGCCGGGGAAAAGCTCGTTGCCCTGGGGTGTATGGCATTTCCATTAATATGGGTCGCAGTCATGCTTATGGTCGCCGCCTGACTCCAAACACGCGGCGGGGCTGCTCCCACAGTTCGGCGGCTGACGGTGCCGGACGGGACAACGTGCCAAGGCCTAGGTTACCAGCCCCCGATCGGACCCTTGGCCCCATGTTTGCCGTTCGCCCAATGCCCTCAGCCAAGCGCGCGGCGTCATCCCCGCGCGTGCCGACCAAAAGCCCGACCATCCTTTGATCCACCGCGTCCATCGCCCGGCGTTGCGCCTGCGGCGTTTGTCCGGTTGTCGCCTGAATGCCTCTCCGGGCGGCCTCAAGGGGGTTCCCTCGGGCAAGCTCTCCAACCACACCAGGCGCGGCGGCGTCTGCATCACGCCCACCCATCGCTTGGCGCCGGTAGGTTGCCGAGTTCCTGGCCACGTTGCCCCGCAGTGCCAGCGCTCGGGATGCGCGGCTAACCTCCGTGAGAAGCCTCGCCGTGTCCTTTTTGCCGAGAAGCATTTCCAGCTTTTCGCGTGTCGCCCGGCTGGACAGGCTTTTCAGGGTCGACAGAGCCTCGCGGGCGGCGGTGTTGTCGTCTAACGCCGTTCGGCTGACGTTGGCCACCATGTCATCAATCGTTTGGCGCAGAGTTTTCTTGATGGCGGTGACTTCCGCCGGGCCCTTGCCTTTCAGAAATTCCTCAACGCCTTCCCGCGTGGTTTTGCCCTTCAGCACGTCCAGCCCAAACATGAGTGATTCTCGGACGGAAATAGCATCCCCCGCGATCCGCAAGGCGTCGCTGTACTCCGGCACAGCATCGCTAATCGCGTTTCTCAATTCGCGGGCCATGTCCTGAAAAAGTTGCTGCTCGGCCGTCGCCGGGTTCATGGATGAAACACCGTCGTATCCCATGTCGCCCAGCCCCCGCTTGATATAGTCTAGCTGGATCACGTTCGGCATTTCCCGGAACGTAACGGAGCCGTCGTCGGCAACATCAAATAGGATTTGCTTGGCCTGCTTGCCGTCCCATTTCATGCGGGTATTGGCGCGCTCCACCGCTTGGGATATCACCCCGTCCGGGATGCGGTTTAAGACCGATTCAATTCGCGCCCCGCTGTCGGCGGAATAGTTGATCGCCTTGTTATAGGCCGCGTCATAAGCATCCCCCCGAGCCGTCGCCGTGTTTTGCCGATTGCCGCGCAACTGAGCAATAATCCCCTCGGGCTCACCAAGCGCGTCGTCCAGAGCCCCGGTAAGTGTCTCATTGGCGTTGGATGCCCGCGCTTCAATGGCTTTCGTCGCCTGAACGCCGCCTGGGCCGCTACGTTGGATCGCCGCATCCAAGGCGTCGTCATAATGCGGGGCCGCGTCCGCAAGCATCGCGTCATCGCCCAAATCGCGGATGCGCTTTGCCCCTTCTAACACGGCGTCTGGATCGTCTCGAAACGGGACAGCAAGGCGCTCGTATTGTTCACGGGTTAGCCCGCCGCCGGGCAGGTCTCGCGTTTGGTTCTGTGCGGCCTTGGTTCGCGCGACCTTATCCGCCACTCGACCGGCGACGGCCCTCACGCCAGCAACCGCAGGGACAGCCACCCCGGCAAGCGCGCCGCCGATAGGAGCCGCTTGGGCCGCATTCACGGCTCTGTCCGTCACGTCGCCCTCGCCTGCCGCGAAACCATAAACGCCCGCTTGCGCCGCGCCGACGGCAGCTTGCTTGCCCGCCTCGCCCATCAGACTTTTCGCTGCGCCATAGGACGGCCCCGTTACAATCGCCGTAGGGAGGCTGCCCGCAATCTCCGCGCCGTAAGCCAAGACCGGGGATTCTTCACGGAATTGCTTCAGTTTCGCACTCTCGCGCGCCAAATAGGCGTCGTAACGGTCGCCATAGGTTCCACCAGCGCTTGGGTTGAGCGCCGCCAGAGCCGCAACGCCTTCATCCATCGAGCCGAAGGACAGCCCGTGACCTCCCGCCCGCAATACCCCTTCCCCCGCTGAGATAGGCTCGCGGCCTTCGGATAGCTTGCCGTATAGACGAACCTCGCGCTCAGCGTCGGTTTCGCCTGGGCGTGGCTTTTTAGCCTCTTCGCGGAGATAAGCGCCGAAAGCGTCGTTTTTAGCCCGAGCGCCGGAAAGATCCATTGGCGACATTTGCGCGGCGCGGGCGGCGAAGTCTTTACCACCAGACTCTAGGGAGACAAGACGCGTCTTGAGTCCCGCCTTGGCGGCACTTGGGCTAGAAGTTATCCCGCCCGTGCCCGAAAGGCGCTGCCTAAGACGCTCTTTCAAACCGACATCATCGTTCATATCGCGGACTCCAAATTCGACACTAAGGGGGCGGGATGCATAGTCGCATCAACAAAAGACGGGGGCCGACAATGGGAGGAGAATTTATCGCCGACACCATCTTCAGCTATCTCATGGGTAGGAATCAGTAATTTGCGTTTCCCCGCACCACCCCCCATATTCTTCTGATGCGCACCTTGATCACCCTCGCACTTTTGCTCCTCGCCGCGCCCGCCATCGCAGATGATCTGTTCTCCAAGACGGAACTGCGGTGTGAGTTTAAGTTCGGCGGGAAATGGAATTTTATCAAACACCCCCCACAACTCGATCCACTTCCCGCTCGGTCAATAAGGCTTCATTCTATTGATTTGCCGGCGCAAAATGCCCATTCTGGACCGAAATTCGATACGCCTTTGAGCGCTTTCAAAGGAAATCGAACAATCACGTTCGTAAGAAAAGACGTGATCTTGACTGTTTTCGCTGACGAAGGGATGGCCGGGCACCCTGCCCTTTACAACAACGTTGAAGTTGATCGCGCCGGGTTCTGTCGCTAACGAGACGGAACCTCTGCCCCGCCCAGTCCCGCATCCCGCTCATCGAGCCTCTTCATCAAGATAGCGGCCTCTTCGTCCGTCAAGTCATCCACCATATCTGGCGTGAACGTGTCCAAGTCAACGGTGTTCACGTCTATACTGCCCCCCGGATAATTTGCCACCGGCACACGCTCGCCGGTTTTCACGTCGTAGCGGAAGGATTCCTTGGATGGGCCAGCGTTCGGGCCGTGAACCGTGTCACTGTAGACGTTATGCAAGCGCCGCAAGTTGTAAGCGAGCTGTCCCGGGCTTTGGCTTTGGGCCAGCGCGCCAAAAACAGATTGCAGAAGTTCGTTCTCGCGCTCCGAAACGCTGCCCAAGGCGCCGCCGGTAGGTGACGATTCCCGCATTGCCTGGAGTTTGTCGAATCCGATACTGGCTTTGATGGTTCCAAGGTTCTTTGACACATCGTGCGCGGGTGATCCGGCGATCAAAGAGAGTGCCGGCGCAAAGAGCCCGGCCACAATCGTCGGATCTTCGGCAACCGATGCGAGCACGCGATCAATGTCCTCCGTCACTACCGTCGATTGTGTCGTCTTCTGTGCGGTCTTCATTTCCGCTGCTGCGATCTGCGCCTTGGCCTCCTGTGCTTGCTTGCTACCCGGAACTGGCTCGTAGCGCACCAGCCGTCCTTGATCGTCACGCACCGCCTGCATGCCCGTTGGGATTGTTCCTTCGTTGCGAGGAGCGGACGCAGCCCGGAGACTTCGTTGATATTCCGTAAATGTCCCAATGTTCGGGTTTTGGGATAGTGCCAGCTGATAGTTTTTCCAGTCATTGGTCAGGTTTGGCTTCGTCTTCACCCCCGGCAACACCCGCTTGCCCGCATTTGCGCCGTCAACATAGTACTGGTGGCCGTCAGCGCCCTTGATCGTTTTCGGCCCCGCGTTTGCCCCAGGCTTCTCATAAGGGCGGTATACGCCAGGAGACTCGGCGATAACGCTTGCATCCATAAGGGCGGGCTTGCCGTCAGGGCCGACAACCCACTCACGCGAAGGCTTGCTCTCCGGACGCTCTTTGAGCGCGTAGCTTTGGAGCAGATCCATCGCCTCCTTGGCTTTCCCCGATTCCGCCCAGGCACGCGCCAGTCTCTTGACTTGCGGCGGGAACATCGGCTTAGCCGCTTCGGCCTGAGACGCCGCCTGGACCGTGGGGCCGCCGTGTGCCTCCATGGCCTGATTGCGGCCCTCGTTCAAAAGGCCCATGACCGATTTTTGTGCCGCCGCGTCTTGCTCTTCAGCCTTTTTTTGCGCGCCGAATTGCCCCAGCATCTTGCCGATCGCGCCCAAGCCTTGGCCCAATTGAGTGCCCATATTCGGGCCTTGACGCGGGGCCGTGGCGCCGATGGGGCTAGGAGCGCGGCCCATTTGCATCAGGCGCATTTGGTTGGCTCTATGGCCAGCCAAGATGTTGCCGGGGCCGAATCCAAGATTGTTCATAGCCGGTCTCCTCTCTAGGCCGCCAGGACCATATCCATGGCCTCGCGAACCTGCGCCTTCATGGCCGGATTATGGCGGATGTGCTCGGCAAAGGCCGGGCCATGCTCGGCATAGGCGCTAACCAATTCGTCGGAACCGTGCGCCAACATCTTGTCACGATATTCCAGCCACCTTGGATCATCCTCGCCATAGACCTCGCGAGCCACCCAACAGAGAAATGGCGCCAATTTCGCCGCGCCCATTGCAAAAGTCCCGGCGCCGCCCAAAAGCCCCCCGACATCCATGCCCGGCTTAGGGGACCGTTGGATCGACCCCATAGGCGTCTGGCCAAGAGCGGATTGACGCATCGCCAACATCCGCATCGGATGCTCCTGCTCATCAAGGAAGCGGTTATAGGATTCGTCGAGGTTTGCTTGATCCATGCCGCGTTGCATGCCGCCCGCCTGTAGCCCGGCCCGTTGAGCGCCAAGCCCGAGGTTCTGAGCCATCTGAGCCGCCTGAAGCCGCGTGTTGGTGTTGAACGTATCGCCCTGGAGTTGGCGAGAGGCATCAGCCTGCCCGAGCCCCGCCGCCGTGGTAAAGCCTTGGTGGCGCAACTGTCCGGCGGTATTCCCCACCCTATCGAGCAGGTTTCGGTTCATCTCCGCATTGGCGATGCCGTGCCGCGAGCCGCCGAATGCCCCCGCCCCCGCCGCCGTCGCGTTGAGGCCGTTCTGAGCGATGGTGTTCGCTCGCGTCATGTCGTTGATGGTGTTGTTGACGACGGTGTTTTCGTGAGGGTTCTGGTAATTGCTCAGATATTCCGAACCATTCCTGACCGTCACGTCGCCGGAGCCAGTCGCCAGCCCGCCAATCGCCTCGGCGGATTGCCGCATGGCCGGCCCCCAGGCGTTCATGTTGTCCTGCATCGAATTGAACGCGCCGGTCTCCATGTCGCTAAATCCGGCCACGGTCGGGCCTTGATAACCGACATAGGGAGAGTTCGCCATCGTCCCCGCAATCGAAAGGTTTTGATTGGCAAAATCTTTATATTGCTTGGGGACTTCCGAACTCGTCGTTTGCGTCCCACCACCACCACCAGGCATCACACTATCTCCTTTGCCAATAAATGGGCCGAGACGGAATAATCCGGCAACGCCCGCACCCAACCTTTTCGGCCACCGGCCAACATGAACGCGCACCCTTCGGACCGCGCCCAATCCTCAATATCCGGCTTCATTTCCTCAACATCGGCCATTCGCCCGCCGACAAAAACGACCCGGCACGCTTTCAGTCGAGGGAACTGGACCATCTCGGTAACAATCGCTGTCTCGCCGTGACACCAAAGCCGCATGGTCTTGGCTTCGATCGCTTTGCGGACATCTTCCGCATTGTGCGTGGGCAAGCCTCGCCGTATCGCCGCCTCGATCAAAGGCTTGGCCTTGGCCCAAGTCTCCGGCGTCACCGTTTCTCACCAGACGGTTGAACATCAAAAGTCATCCGGCCCAACCGTCCCGACGCGGGCGCCGAAGATCCGGAATATCTGACCTTCACCTGCCGCGCCTTGATCCGCGCCGCGAGGTATTTTGTAGTTGAGCCAAGCGTCCCAAACGACTTCTCGCTCTCCGTTCCTTGCGGCCACATTTTCCCGGTCATGGTGACGGTTGCCCCGCCGACAAGATCCGCGAAATCAGGCGTGACCCGCCGCACCATCATGAGGTTGTCGCCATCACCGAGATCGATATAACCGCTCTCGACGTGCCAGGTGATCGCGTTGCCGCCGTCGGTATCACCGCGCTCCTGAAGATAGACCGTCCCGTCGGTGTGGATGCCTATCGGGTACTGAAGAACGCCGCGATCAACCCAGGCGGAGATGTCATACGTGCCGATCGACCAGTGATTTTCCTTGTAGTTGTAAATCAGGTAGGAATCGCACTCGTTCGACGCCCCCGGATAAAACCACCAGATTTCATTCCAGCGCCCGTTGACACCGCCAAAAATCAATTCCTCTTGGACATTCGCGAGCCGGTCAAAAAACCACTCGCGCACAGGACATTGAATCTCTTGCGGCGCGCCGCCCTGCCAGACAAAGAATTTCCGACTGGTGGAGAGCCAATATACCGCGCCGGTATCCCCGACCCTGACCGCCGCGTTGGAGCCGATCAACCCGCACCCGGTTCCAACAAGGTCAAACCCAAAAACAAAGGTGGTATCTTGCAAGTACCGCATTTGATACATCGCGGTGTCAGTCCAGATCGCGTTCACGAACGGCATCGCCATGCCGCGAACAATGCGAGAGCCCTCGGCAAGCTTAAAGTCGCCCGCCGTGTTCGTCGCCGCCGGGGTCCAGTCACCGTTGGTAAATCCGCCCTCTTGCAGCGCCCAGGCGGCGAGCATCGGGTCTCGTGTCGACGTTGCCGCATCCTCTGTCCCCAGGGCCACCAGGAACCGCTCGGGCGTCATGAAGTGGCTTAGGGACTGCGCCGGGGCGTCCGTTGCTGAGAGCGCCGCCGCGTTCTGGCTCAGATTGTTGGCCCAACGATAAAGCGGGGACTCCCGATAGTTGGCCACCATATTCTGGCCGTAATTCGAGATATGCCACACCCGCGCGCGCAAGTCGCTTTCTGTCGATGACCGGGAGTAATAGCCCGACGAATAAGTCCCCGTGCCATAGCCCGCCTGAGTAACGCCAAATTCGCGCCCGATGTTCTCTTCATAGAAGTATTTCGACACCCCTCCCGCAGCCGATGCCGTCGCGTCCGCAGCCGATCGAGCGGTGAAAGCATAGGTGTCCGCGTCCGTGACGGATTCAACCGGGTGCTCGTGATAGTAGGTGTACGTTGGTGTCCCGCCGCCCGTGGCAGAACTCGTGGCCACGGTGTCGACGTGGATCAGATACGAGTCATTGTTAAGAACATAGACCCGGTGGGTTTTATCAATATCCCCCGTTCCAACGCCGCCAACCGCCGCCGAGCTTCCGAGGGTCGCGTATTCCCCTCGGGTCAGGCCGTGCGCCGTGTGGTTGATAATCATAAATTTGGAATTCTGAATGGTTTCGAGAAGCCCCGAACCAAGCGTTCCAGAAGCGCCGATCGACAACCCGCCCACGGTCGCCGCGCACTGCAAATATGCCGCATCGCCAACCGTCACCCCATGCGCCGTGTGCGTGACCGTGACAGTGGTTGACCCGCCGACGGTCGCCATGCGGCTGGTAAACTCTCCGCTCGCCCGAGATGGGGTGACATCCCATATCCTGGCGTCATGGTAGACATAGATCTTTTTATGCGTGCCAATGCCGACAAGTTTCTGCCCAGCATTGTCTTCCCATGCATGGGTGGCGCGCGCTTTCCCAGCAACCGTGTCGAGCGTCGCCTTTTCCTGCCCGCCGATGATTTGTGGCAAGCCCTCGCCGTTCACGACGCGAAATCGAACCTTGTCCGCATCGGTATAGGCCCCCTCGGATGACAATTCCGAGTTGTCCTTAACGACACCAGGGCGGAGACGGGGGGCGAAGTTCGCCATGTTAAGACGGCCAGCCGACGGTGATGTCCCGATCGGCTATTTCTTGAGCCGTTCGAGCGGGATCGTTGATATATTCGGCGTGCGCGCTTTCAGCCGCCTGATCTGCCGCCTTATGCGCGACCGCCTGTTGGTATAGAGCGGTCGCCAGCGTCGATGTCATGGGCACGACAACTCCGGATCGCGTGGTCACCTTGTTCGTTCCGGTCAAGCTTCCGTCAACGTAAGCATCTCGGGCCTCTTTGATCTCGGCAATAGCGTCCGGCGTAGTCGCAATAAAAATGCCGTTGAAGGTCATCCCGTCCTGCGATCGACGGCGATACTCGGCGCTCAAGGCATCAAGCTTGGCCTTGCGGACGCTCGCCACCCGCGCGGTCGTTTCTTCCGCCGTCAAGGCTGCCGTGACCCATGCCGCCCCGTCCCACGATTGCTTGTGTGTGTTCGGATTGAAGATCGGTGCGCCTGTGGCCGCGACATAGCCCAGCGTGGCTAGTTTGGCATCGGACAGCTCATTGAGGGCGGTGTAGTTGGTGCCATCCGCCGCAAGGTGCGATTTGGGAAGCGGAGCCGGAACCGCGCCATTAAAGGAATAGAGCGTCATTCCCAACCTCCCGCTAGCATTTGTGAAAGTGTCGGCGGCGTGAAGTTCGCATCGCTCGCCTCAATACCTGCTCGTATCGCAAACCCGCACATCTGTCCCGTAAAATTACTGCCGGAAAAACCCGTTTCCTTGCCGACGGAAGCAAGAATATTGGTACCTGTTCCCGCACCAAACATATTGCCGGTGACCGATGTCCAAGTGGTGTCGAGCACCCCGTCTAGGAAATGATAGGCTTTGCTTTCTGACACATCATGCACAGTGCGGATATGACGCCACGTATTAGTGCCGATCGCGAGGTAGGTCATTGGTGTATCCTTATATGATGCTGCGGTCTTTACGCCGGGTTCTCTGGGAAGCCGTGTAGTATTGGATTGTGCGCGGCGGTGTATCGACTGGCGTGGGTGAAGCGCATGGCGGTCATGTTGCCGCCGAAGAAACCTCCCCCGTCCGTGAACAGCTTAAACGCCTGCCAGTTGGTGTCGTAATCGTTGGTGTCAGCACCGGACGTTATTAGACTTCCGTTCCAGAACATGCGCGTCGTTCCGCTGGCGCGATCCAAGGTGATGTTCTCAACCATCGGGCCGTTGGCGGTATCGTAGCCGGCCCCCGGCTCAAAATTTCCGAAAAGAGATCCACCCGCGCGATACCAATACCAGTTTGCTCCGTCATAGAAATGCCCCTGGAAATGTCGAGCGCCGACCGCACCGGCGGTGTATGCGTAGTGTGCAGAAAACGCCGCATCCAAAGCCCGGTTGCCAACGAACTCTATGCAATAGTCGCCAGTGCCGAACTGAAGACCGGCATCGTCGGAGTACGTGACGGACGCACTGGACGGGTCGGCATACGCGCCCCAAATCGGAGACCGACCGCTATCGTCGGTGATGGTTACCGACCCCGCCGCGATTGTCGCGGTGCGCCCATCCGGGCCTCGATCATGCAAGCCGTCAACGCCGACATCTCCAGCGTGCGGCTGGATCAGGAGTTTAACGCTGGACCAGAGTGGGTCGGTTTCACCTACCGCCGACCCCGCCGCGCCGTCCGCGATATGCTGGAACGGGCTGTCACTTAGGCTCCCGCCGATTACAGGGTTTCTCATCCTATCATCCAATCACTTGGTAGATACCATTAAGCGTAAGGTCGTCGGCGGCACTCGCTTGGAACACCAGCGACTGGTCCTCCATCAGGTCGATAGGCGAGTTACGGTCAACACACACGACGGCCTTGCCGGTGTCGATGCTCAGGTTGAGGGGGATGACGTTGCCGAGGGAAGACCCAGCGACCGTGTCGGACCCATAGGCCACCTGACTGTCACCAACGTCCGAGTGGATACCCGCACCGTCCTGGTCGTAACGCTTACCTTGGCAAGTGACGGCGGCGGCGCTGGCGTCGTTGTTCACGGCGACCAGGGACACCAGGCGTACCAGCTTGCCGCTGGACGCGGTGTTAGACAGAATGTTTCGGTTGGTCGTCGCACTGGAGAAGGCTACGGAGAAGCCATATTCCTTTACGGTCGTTGAACCGGAAATCGTTGGTGCGGCCATTACATGACTCCCATCGCCATCGCGTGGTTAAGGTTGAGATTCGAGACAGGGGATACCACGGCGGTATCCGCCGCCACGGTCAGCGTTTCGTCCGCGCCGTCATTGTTTTCGGTCAACGTGACGCCCGAACCAGCCACCAGAGCGCCGTTCAGATACTGGGCGGTCGTATCGTTCGCGCTCACCAGAACCGCGCCGGACGCCGCCGGGATCGCGGACGATGCGATGGCCGTGTTCATTTGCCCGACATTCACGCCGTCCGTTGTTGCCGTCCCCGTGGCAAGCGCGGTGATTTTTTGCGACCCCATCGAAACGGATGACGTTGGCGCGCCCAGGTCATCAAGATTAATCGGGCCAGTGGCGTAACAATCAGTTCCGTCACAAACGATGCTGACGCCCTGCCCCGTCGCGAGAGTCACCGTCGCGGACCCGCCGGAAGTCTTAATCGTCGCGGTTTGCCCCGATTTATTGTGAAACAAAAACCGGCTTTTGACGCTCGCCAACGTCACCGTAAACGCGGCGGACGGGGAGCCCGCGAGGATATGCCCCGGCTGGCGGTTCTGCTGGCTCACATAGTTCGATGACGTGAGGGTCATGTCCCCGGTCACCGTATGGGTAACGACGCCGTGAATGCCCTCGGACATCTGCTGGATGGCGTTATTTAGCCCCGCCGTGGTGTCGGTGCCCCAGGTGTTCAGGTTGTCCCCCGCGTCCTGTACGGGATAACCACCATAATTCGATGCCGATGTGCTCATGATACAGTCGCTCCGTCGCTAACGCGCTTCCAGTTCGTCCCGTCGCTCGTGGCGAGCGTCCGTCCGCCGGCCTCATCCGTCACGATGACCACGCTATTGAAATGCGTCGTCGCGCTCGGAAGCGTCGCCACCGTGTAGGCTGCGACTTTCGGGATCTGGCCTAGCGAGAATTTGCTGTTTTCAAGGTTCTGAAGCTTGGGGGTGAGAACCTGGATCACGGACCACGCCCATTGCTCCCAGGCCTTGCCAGTCGGGGCCGGGATCATACGACCACCACGTCAAGCTGAGTCTTGATCGGCGAACCGCTGTAGATCGCCCGCGCGCTTTCACCTTTCAACGCCCCCACCGCCCTGTCATAGAGGCCAATCCACACTTGGAGCCGCGCGTCATCTTCAAGATATGGCGCGGAATGCACCAGGGAGCCGTAGAGGTAGACATCCGGATAATTGGTCAGAAGCCAATTCGTGTCCGCGTCGTCCGTCAGAACGGTTAGGGCCTGGTAATAGTGTAATTCGACGTTATAGGCGGCATCCGACGGCGGGCGAATGAGCATATTCCCGCCCTGGATCGCATAGGCCACCGGCTGGGCCGTCGTTGTGTTTGGATACTCCTGGAACAAGTCGAAGATCGTCTTGCTCACCAGCGCCTTCAGTGGTGTCGATTGCAATATCACCGCCTCGGCGCTCAAGAAATCGGTGGGCAGCGTGAGGCTGGTCCCGCTAGCCGCGAGCGCGATTGTCTCGCTCGTTTGTTGCCGGCGATGCAGAAGATCCCGCTTGATATTGACCTCGAACAATCGGACAAAATCCGGCACCTTGGCCGTGAAATCCGTGTCGCCATCTCGCGCCAGTTCAGCGCCAATCGACGTTTTAAGCTGCCCGTAATTCGCGAGTGCCATTCGTCGCCTCCAATACCGATTTCAAATCCCACGGCTCATGAACGACGTTCACGCAGCCAAACCAGGGGTGCGTGGCCTCGTTTATTCCATAACGCCAATGGTGATAGTCCTTCGGCAGTAAAACCCACGTCGGCGTGCCGAGCGCGCCGGCAAGGTTAATCACCGAGGTTGGAACCGAAATCACCGCATCCAATTCGGCGACTAGCGCCGCCGTGTCGTCATAGTCCGGCGTTTCGACCATAAACGGCCAATGGATAATCCCAGGAACGAGGGGTGGCTCTTTGTACTGGAGAGAGATGAACGTAACGTCCGGCCCGTCTGTGAACGGGGACACCCCCAATTTCTCCAATAGCCACTGAGCATCAACCTGCCTCTCGTATCCCGCGCCCTTCGCAAAGCCGCCTGTCCAGGCCAGCCCGATTTTCCGTCCCGGTAAATCATCCAAAAGCGCCCGCGCCATCTTCCGCCGCTCGGGGCATGCGGTCAGATACGGCTTGCGCGGGCAATCGTCCGGCTTGTCCCAGAAATGCATCGGCAAGGATGAAATCGGGATCTTATGCGTCGGGCTGAAATCCGCCAGCCAGGGCTTATCAGTCTGATATCGAGTGCCGCGAACCTTCAGCCATGGGAACGATCTTTGAAACAACCCAGCTAGCTTTGGGTTGGTTTCCAGAACGACATCGCGCCCCTCCAATTCATGTAGCAGGGCGGCAAAATAAACCTCATCGCCGACGCCTTGCTCGCCATAGACAACTAGCCGGTCGAAGTCGCCGTCGATCCACATCTCCGCGTCGCCGAAAAACCGCTCGGGACGCTCGGGCTGCCCCACATGGGAATGCATGCAGCGCCAGCCGTTTTCCCAATCTCCCTTGGTCATGTAGACCATGCCCAGATTGCCGAGCGTGTCGGGGGAATTCGGGTCGATCTCAATGGCGCGGTGGTAAAATTCCAGCGCCTCGTCATGCCGCCCCATCGAGTGAAGAACGGTGCCCATGTTCGATAGCGCGAATTTGTAATCCGGGTCTCGTTCAAGAGCCTTGGCGTAGAATTCAGCCGCTTGCTCGTGCTGATGCCAGGCATAGAGGCATCGGCCAATCCCATTGTGCGGCGCCGCCTTTTCAGGCGCGATCCGCATCGATTGTTGGAACATCTGAAACGCAACGCCCAGGTTGCCGTGGTCGAACAGCGCCGCCCCCATGCAATACAGGCATTCGGCGTCATTGGGGTGATCGTTCAGATAACTCTCATAGAGGCTCAACGCGCCGGTCGGGTCACCCGCCTCGACCAACCGGCGCGCTTGGATCATACGTTCCAATGGGCGCTCCGCAGATGCCGCCAATCAGAATCGTTCAACAGTCGCTTGACCGCCGGCCAATGGTCCTTGTTGAAAACGTCGATGCCCTTCTCGGTTTTCCATTGTTGGATAACCGTGAGGGGGATGGTGCCGACCTTGCGAAAATCTCGGCTTTCACTCCATCCGCCGTGATCCTCGTTGGCCTGGTATTTGTTGGCCTCGATGATGCCGCTCACGTCCTGAACTTCGTGAACCTTGAACTCGTTCCCGTCGGTGGATTCATTGACGTACCACGTCTGAATCCCGGTCAACGGATCGATATCAATCAAGCGTTTGTCGGTCATGATTTCTCCAAAGGAAACGGGGGGCCGAAGCCCCCCGCTCATGGTTACGCAACCGCGAGGTCCGCGATCTTACCGCTTGCGGCCTCGTTGCAGCATTCAAGGGTATATTCCCCTAGAATGTGGCGCTTCTCGGAATCACCGGTCTTCGCCAAGCGCTCTTGCTTGAACGAACGCCCAGACAGCGGGCAAAGCTTCCAGTAATCCCAATCGACCACCAAGCCCGTCCGACCCCGCATGAAGCGGTTGGGGACGATCGCAAGTTGACCGAAGTCGCTGACATAGACATCGGCGGCGCCGATGATCTGCGTCTGGCCAACCTTCGGCGCGGTATCGCGATACAACGTCGCGATGCCGGAGAAGGTCGAAGCCTGCTGCTTGTTGAACGAGCCCACCATGAAGGTCGACGGATCACCGCCCGCGTCCCAAGCCGAAGCAAGAACGGTCTTCAGTTGAGCCTCGGTCAAGGTCCGAACGGTGGTGCCGTCGGTCGGAGCCGTGGTCGGAGCGCCCGAGGACGTTACCGGCGTGGTGCCGTCGGTGAAATTGTCCTTGTTGGACGCGATCCACGTTTCCATGCCGGCCATGGCGCGAGCCGTCGCGGAACTGCCAGCAACCGCCGCACTGTTCTGGGTAACCGAAAGCTCAAGATCGCGCTTCACCTCCTTCGAGCGTTTGGACATCTGATACGCGAGTTCCTTCGCCCGACCGGCCTTGTTCACGGCGTCGGAAGTGCCGGAAACCTGGACGGTCTTTTTCAGGATTTGCGTGTAGTTGCCAAGGCGCGAAGTCGCCTGAATGGTATTCGGGCTCGAATCGTCGCCGTCGAGATGAGAATTCGACGCGGCGGCGGCGAGAGAATCCGTCTGCCATTCATGGTAGGTGCTGGTTGCGGTGCCCTTCTTCATGTTACTCACCGCCGGGGTTTCCGTTGGCGAGATGTTGAAGATAAGGTTACTCAGGTCTTCACGAATGCCCGTGAGGTCAAACGTGGTAGTCGTTCCGGAGGGGACAGCCATTTCAAGGCTCCTTATGTCCTCCGCCGAAGGGGTTACTTCATCATGTCAGCCATGAGAATGTCCGTCATTGATTCAGCACTGCCCTTCTGGCGGTGTGCTTTCACAAGGCGCGCTTTCCTGGAATCGGGTCTTGGCTTCGGAGCGGTTTCCGTCGACCTCACGGGAGCCGGGGGCTTTGCGGCCACCTTTTTCTTCGCGAGGGCAACCTTGGACTTTTGGGACGCCACATGCTGGTCATAAAGATACGCTTTGCGAGCGATGACCACGGCCCGGCTATCAGCTAGACCGTTAATCTCATCCTCGGTGTATCCGGATGACAAAAGCATGCCTCGCACACCCGCCTTTTCGTGGCTTGCCACTTCCGACGTTGCCCACTCGGGGATACGTCGGGGCAGCAAGGCCGCTTGTTCGGCGGCGTATTGAGCCTGAGCGTGGGCGTGTCGCTGTTCATGCTGTTGCAAGAAAGCGGCGCGCTGTTGCATCACAGCTTCATACTGGTGCTGAGCTTCAGCCGATCCGATTGGATCATCCGAATCCCATTGCGGTTTCTGAGGCGTGTTGGCCTGTAGAAACAACAGCTCTTGATCCTTTACCCGCTCCCATTCCTGCGCGCGGTTCTGGAGTGCGCGGGCCTCGTCACTCAACGACGTGGTTTTCCGCGTGTAATCCTCGGTCCGCATGTAACCGTCACGGAGTTCGTCAAGAGCTACCCGGATCGGGCCGTGGACGGGATGTTCCCATTCGACAAAGTCTTCAAGGTCATCGCCCTCGGCCTGTTCTGGACTCTCTTCGCCCTCGGCTTCAGTCGCATCGTCTTCGGATTCGGACGATTCCTCGTCCTCGGCTTCAGAACCTTCGGCGTCACCGCCTTCTGGCTGCTCTTCTGCCCCCTCGTCGGCCTCTGGGCTACCCTCGAAAGGACCATCAACCGTCTCGGTGTCTTGCTCTCGATTGATGCCGTCTTCGGCGTCCAATTCCTGAGACGCGAACGCCTCGAAACCGTCGAGATTAAGGTCATCGACGCCTGGTGAGGCGCTACCGACAACTGCCATTTTCAACCTCCTTGCGACGCCCTCGGGCGCTACCGCAAATGAAAAAAGCGCCCCGAAGGACGCCAACTAACCCCTGTCAATGCAGGGAATTCTTGTTAGACGCTTGTTAGACGACCTCGTGGTTGTGCCCGAGCATGGCTTGAGAAGCCTTGCCCGCCATCAAAGCCGCGCCAAGCGCGCCCCGAACGTGTTCAAGAACCTCGATCGCTTTCAGGCGATCCAGCCTCACGGTCGATTCCTGAGCGCTGACCGCATCGCGGATGTAAAGCTCGCGAAGATCGTCAAACACCTTGTTGAACAAATCGCTTCCAAGGATGCGCTGGGCCTCTTCACCCGCGCGCTGTTGCTCTTCTAGCTGACGCTTGGCGTCTTCATCGGTCATGCCGAGTTCCCATCGGGGCCGCTGTTATTCCGAATATAAGACGTGTACCAATCCGCCATGTTGGATTGGTTGCTTGGATCGTATTGAGCGTCCCAATCTTCCTCGGTAAAGCCGCCAACAGGCGAGAATCCGCCGCTGCCTACCGAGCCGAACACGCCGCCATTCGCGCCGCCGTTTCCGCCGTTCATGAGGTGTTGAGCGTATTGCATGTTCACGCCCCTCTGACCCGCGACCTCCATCGGGTCGCCGCCGAGAAGATGACCGTTCATCATCTCGAACACCTGCCGATTGGTGAAGCCCGGCGCCGTCGCGGCATCGCTTGTCGCGCTCGGGTCGGGGTTGTTGTCCCAAATGCCGGATGGTGTGACAGGGCGGATTTGATTGCCCGCCATCGGGTCCATGCCCTGCGGTTGATTGGCCATCAAAGATAGCTGTTCCGGCGGCAGTTGACCGTTCGGGTTATTCGACAGAAGCCCGTTGCCGCCTTGCCCCGTGGGCTGGGCTAGAAGGCCTTGTGACTGGACCGGCTGCATTGATTGCGCCGGTTGTGGCTGGGCCATGATGTTTTCCGCCGCCGTGCCGCCCCAAACGCTCGGGTCGCCCGCGCCGAGAAGCCCGAAAGACTGCGGGTTGGCTGGCGTTCGCACCTGGTATCCGCCCTCGCCATAAATGCCGCCCGCGAAATGCGGCATGACCTCGTTCATTTGCTTGTCGGACAAGAGCCCCTTTTGCCACTCGGGCCAGATGCTCGTTCCGGGCATCATCGAAGGCCCGCGCCGGGTCATCGTCCCCGCGCCGGGAATTGTTACTTGGTCAGGACGAGGCATTGTCGTCTCCTTTGAGCGGGCCGCTTAACAGGGTCAATAAGGCTGCTGATCGTCCGCGAGCATCCCGCGCGCGACAGGTGCCGCTAAGAGCCCAGCGCCAGCGACCGAGAACATTAGGTCAGGGAATTTCTTAAACAAAGCAATCCGGTCCTCTTCGGTGCCGTACTTAAACACCCGATCGATCCCGTGTTTCTGTAATATGGCCTCTGTCTCAGGCGTTATTTTCTCAGGCACAATTGCGCCAACAAATTCGTCTAAGCCGACCGCCCTGCGCGGCTTTGCTTCAAAATACGTGGTTGGCAGTTCCGCCGCTTCTTTCGCGAGATCACGGATATCATCCTGCAAATGTTTGGGGATGTCTTCAAACCACGAAACATCCCGCCTCGCCATCAGGTCTTCCATGTACCCGGCGGCGCTATCAAAAGCTTGATACCCATCTCGCCCGGATGCTTTTGCCACTTTCTCGACCAATGCGATATATTTTTTGTCGAAAGTCTCTATAGCTTCTTTGCCGACTGCTGCCGTGACAATGCGGCCCCGAGATTTCTTCACATCCGCCACGCCGCCTAATCTAGGCGAAACAGCGGCGCGGAAAGATGATGGCCCGTAATTGAAGCCTTCTGACTGAGCGAACCCCGCGCCATCTCGCTTCATCTCCCTCATGACATTATCAAGCGTATATGGCTTCGGCTTCTTCCTATTCCCGCTATCAGTGAATCCTTGCGGCAGCAGTCTTTGTGTTTCGCCATAATCCAGCAACCCGCGCCCGCCCACGCCATCCTCAAGGTACCCTGCGACTTGCCGCGCTTCGCGGTGCATATCATCGAATGAAGCGAATTTCTTAGGGTCCAAACCCTTCTCAACCGCTGCGTTTACGGTTCTTAACGCTCGGTCGGCCCCCTCGAAACCGTCGAACATATGGAAAGCGTAGTCACGGTCAGAAAGGTGAGAGAATTTCGGATCATTCGCGAACTTCTTCATGGCGCTCCGATGATCCACGAAATCGACTTCGCCCCTCGGCTGCCGACCCGTATACGCATCATTGGGCCAAACATTCGTTGAGCGTGACGGCATCGCCATGTCCTTATTCGCGAGCAAGGTGATGTCGCCAAAATTAGTCAAAGGATGGTCCGCGCGCGAAATCGCCAGGGAGGGCATCGGCAACCCACCTATTTCATCCGCGACGTTTAATCCCCCTGGCCGAATATTCGTATGGGCTATAAGAGGGTCGGCGGGCAGATCCGCCGCCTTCCCCGCCCCGCGAACCGCCTTAACCGCTCCATACCCGACAAACGGCAGCACCGCCGACGCCAATCCCAAACCACCGCTTATCGCTGCGCCCCGCCAGTCATCCTTCTGAACCGCGTCATAAACATCCTTGGCGCTCAAGCCGACATCCGCCGCCGTGGCGAATGGTTCAAATGGCGACATCGATACCGCCGTTGCACCAGCCTCAACCGGGTTCTGCCGCGCCCAATTCATCAGATCCGGCACGATGTTATGACGGCTTTGCATCGCCGCGATGTCGCGGCGGTTAGGTTGACCCAGCAACCCAGCATGCGCCAAACCATATTCGTCGGCAAGCAAACCAGAACGCGCGCGTCTATCTTCAAGCAAACCCATCGCTCACCCCGCTTGAAATACACTGTCACCGATTTGGCGGATCGGCAGGTCCAAGCCCCACTTGCCGCAAAAATCACGAAGGTCGGTCAATCCCATCTTCGCCTTGCTCAGGAAATACGGGTCCACGCCCGAGACCGCCGTATATGCCAACTCCACCGCTCGGCTCTCGCCAGCACGCGGGACAAGATCCGTCGCAATCCGCTTGTGGGCCTCGCCGTCGCTACCCACGCTCGGCACCTCGGCGGCTTCGACCAAATCAAGCGCCTCGCCGATGTCGGCGGTAGATGGGAAAGGGGGATAGTTCGTCGCGAAAACAGCGTCATCGTGATCACCCACTAACAGAGATACCGAAGGCACGCCCATATGCGCCGCCTCAAGTGCCGTCGTGCAGCCCGTGTGCAAGACACAGCGCGCGCCCCGCATCCATTGAACGTGGTTCCCGGTAACGGCGACGTGAACTCTCGGGTTGCCTCGATATAGATTTAGCCACGGGTCCGGGTTCTCGCCGGGATGCGGCCTGATCACCACCTCGCCGTCGTATGCCTCGATAAACTCCCGCACTTTCCTGATACACGTCCAATCGTGCTCGATATGAGCGATGAACTGCTCTCGGCTATCGAACACCCCCGCCGAAACACACATGGCGTGATAGGCCTTGATGTCGCCGCCTCGGGGGTTGGCCCCGCTGGTGTTGGTGTTGACCAGCAGATATCCTGATCGATCGGGCTCGCCGTAAATCTCTGGCCTTTTAAGCAAATCCAACCTTGGATTGCCCGTCCATTTGCCATTTATCGCGTGTTCGGCTTGCCACTCGTTGGCGACATAGGTCACGTCGACCGGCAGGCATCGCAATATATCCTTGCGGAAATGCACCGGGCACCGAACCGCCAGCCCTTCTTCGTCCATCACCGCGATGTTGTGGCCGGCCCGCTTTGCCGTCTCCATCCATCCGCGCATGGCCTTGTTTTCGCCCTTGAACACGACACATCCCACCGGGAGCGATTCAAGGTTCGGAGCCAAAACCCGCTGGCTTCCGATGATGCTTGATATCCCCCAATCATGCAGCGCCGACGCGACCAGAAGCCGGGACCATAACTCCCGGTCACGGTTTTCAATCATGAAGTAGATCAAGCCGCCTCCCTCATTTCTCCCCACCGCACAATCGAATACTTTCGGACAATGCGGGGCGGCATCTCGATCCTGTTCGTCGGGGCCGCATCCGACAATTCATAGCGCCCCCGGTCCAGCATCACATCGATCGCACGGGCAATCTCATCGGTGGCGTTTTACCGTTGCCGCGTAAATCGCTTGCTCGATGAAGTCTCCGACCGTGCGATGCAAAAGCGGGGCGAAGATTCTCATTAATACAACAACCCGCGCTCGTCCTCGGGTGGAATTGCCGCCCGCGCGCCGACGCCGAGAAGGCCAGCGCCAGCCACGCCGGCCAGAAGGTCGCGGCTGTTTATCTTTTTGGGATCGAACTTGGCGAAGCGAGAACGGATGGGCATGTTTGGCCCCGCGACAATAGACGTACCCGCCTCGTCGGAAACCAAGAACCCAGACTTTCCTTTTTTCGCTGCCGATTCAAGGCTCTTTGTGTCAGTGCCGGTATTAAATCCAGCTAACATACCTCCAAATAAATCCCGACCATCCATGTTTTGATAATTAACTTCAGGGATGTCTTTTTTGTAATACCTAAAACTCCCGTCCCTCTGGAGAACGGATTCATAAACATCATCCCAATATTTTGCCCCCATTGCTTTCACCCTATCGGCGACATCCTTTATCAGATCCTCATCGTCGATAACGTCTGGCAGTTTCCTCCAAATATCTTCGCGAACGGACATCCCTGCGATGTCTTTAGACCGCACTTTGAGCGGCATCGTTATTTTTCTGCTCCTATCATGACCGAGGTCAGATCCAGGGTTGAGATTGTCAAGATCACCAAATAAAGCGCCCCGATGCGCCCCGGCAGGCGTTTGAGCTAGATATGTAGACCCACGCCATCCTGGCTTGAATTCATCAAACGCTTCATTTGTTGCGTGGTACGCATCAACATCATATCCCAGCGCGTTCGCTCGCATTTCTGATGTGTTGTCGGGGGGAAGCCCAAGCCCCCCATTCTCTAACGGCATAGCCGCGTTGCGCTGCGCCATCCTCGACGCCTCATCCATCGGCAGATCCGCACTCATCTGCGGGCCGTCTCCCAGCAATCCCCGCCGGACTATCTGCTGATCACGGGGCACGTCCTCGGTTGCCCATGGCGGCGTCTCGCGGCGCTGTTCTGGCGTCCAGTCCATGCGCTTCTGGACATTGCGGGCCTCGACCTCGCCGGCGAGGCGGCGATACGATTCCATTGGGTCTTCCGCTAAACGCGCGGCATCCCTCGCACCATCAAGCGTCTTCCCCCTGCCAACACGCTCTAGCGCAGAAAACGCCTTGCGGGCAGGCTCGCGCCCGATGACCTTTTTGAAGTGCTCCATTGCGTCGAGTTGGTTCATGCCGCCACGCCCCGACATCATCTTGTCGATGATCGCGGCGTCAGTGAGTTCGTCAGCCGTGTACGTCGTCTGCGGCACGAATTCTTTCGGATTGCCTCCGAGCCCGAACCCTTCTTTGCTTTGGACCATGTGCTGTAATTCGTGCAAGGCCGTAGACCGGTGCCCCTCTCTTCCGCGCGCGACAATCGTGTTGCTGCTTGGTAGATACTTCCCTCGGATAGGGCCCCCATTATTCAAGATACTTTGCTGGAGGGATCTCATCCGATCCGGATAGGCATTTTCGAGATCATCATGTTGCAAACGGTAATAACCGCTCGGGATGTTCCTTGGGTGCTCCAAGAATGCGTCACTATCATCAATCTCAAACCGCCACTCATCATCCGCGCCGCGCCCCCAGCCCGTCTCGCGCCAGATGTCGTCAGCGTTCCCGCCCGCTTTCTCCAAGTCTTCCGCTTTGCGAAGCTGGACTAAATCGGCGGTCTTAGCGCCCTTACCCGCGAGCATGCCCATCCCAGCCGGCACAAATGGCAGCAGGCCTAGCGCGGCAAGTCCCGCATTCGCCCAAGTCCGATCTTCTGGGCGCTTAACCATCCCCGTCACGTCACCAAGCAGCCCGGCAACATCCGAGACGACCGGGACCGGCGCCATGCTCGTTGCTAGCAACCCGGCTTCTACCGGGTTTTCTCGTGCAAATTCGAGGAGCCCCGGCACTACATTATTTCGCCTGCCAAGCGGCGCGAGGTCGCGTTGGTTTTTCTTGAGCATCATGCCGCCTCAGTCGCTCAAATTGATGTCGCCCTGCCCGTCGCGCGAGCCCGCCGCCATCTTCAATTGTTCCAATTCAGCCTCCATCACCAGCTCCCGCTCGCGGAATTGCTGATCGACGGCCATCTTCTCAACATCCAATTGATATGCCCGCTCGGCCTGGCGCTCGGCGGCCTCCAGCTTCATGCCCTCAATCGCGCGTTGCTGTTCCAACTGTTGCTGGAACTGCTGCTCTTGCATCGCCGCGTTGCGCTGAGCCTCTTGGGCTTTGATCTGCTGTTCTGCCTGGAGCCTCTGAGCGGCAAGAGCGGAATCGGCTTGTAATTTCTTCTCCGCCATGGCCGCCTCGGCTTGCATCTTCTGGCCGTCCATTTGCTGCTGCATTTGGAGCTTCTGCATCTCCATTTGCATCTTGCCCTGAGCCTCAACCACCTTCGGGTCTTGCCCCGGCGGTTGCGGCGGCATCGGGTTTTTGTCCGGGTCGGTGAAGAAAATATCAACGTCCGGCAAGTCCGCCGCCTCGACCATCTTCTCCAACGTGTTGTAATAGTTCCTCATGGTGACCAGCGGGTTTTGCATCCCCGCGACCTGTAGGATCTGCTCCTGCTTCTGAGCGATCACCATATAGCGCTGCATCTGCTGGTCACGATTGCCGGTTCCCAAGCCAACAGACACCTTGATGTCCATATTCGCGTTCCACGAGCGCGGGTCCATCGGCACCCAATTGCCGCGAAGGCGAATGATCCGCTCTTTGTCCTGGTGCTTGGTCACGAGATGGAGCATCAACCGGGCCAGTTGCTTGAACCCCGTCTCCGCATACACGCGCGTGATAAGTTCGGTTCGCTCGCGGCCCTGATTGCTGTCCTCGCGGACCTTTTCCGCCGTCTCCGGCTGCAATGCGTTCGGATTAAGATCCGGCCCCATCGGGGTGACGCCCGTGCGGCGGACCAATTGGCCATCAACATATTCGAGCATCGGAAAGGCGCGCTGGCCTTCCCATGTCGTCTGGAGCGGCACGATCGCGTTCGGCCCCTTGGCGCGGATGATGGCGTCCGGCGCCTGGTTCAACACGTCGTTGAAAAACTCCGGTTCAATCTGGCTCATGTCCACGACTTTGCGCGGGAAGACGGAGTGATAAAGCCCGTCCATCATCATCCGCAGTAAGGTCGACTTCCACCGCTGGACCTCTCGCGACCCGTCCTCCATTGACAGCCCGATGCGGCGATGCGGCAGGATGATCGGCGTTAGGTCGCAGAACGGAAGCAATCCCTCGTGCTTGTCATTCTCGAAAATAACCGGAGAGTCCGGACCGTTGCCCATGACCACTCGCCGCCATTCGGTCTCGCCGTCGCCGTCATAATCGAACTGGATATAGACCTCATAGATCCGGCACAGTTGCGCCGCCTCATCCGTGGCGTCGTTGTCGTCATCGTACTCGAGGTCGTCAAACCGCTCTTCGGTTTCCTCATACAGACTATCGTCGGCGCTCAGGCTCTCAACTTCCGTCTCGTCATATCCGCGCTTCAACAGGTCGCTCTTCGATACCCGCGTGCGCCGGGCCACCATGCGCGCATCTTCCAAAGACTTGGCGCGGCTGTTGGTCAAGAACTCTTCGGGCGCAAGAGCCTCCATCTTGATTTCGCCGCTGGTTTTGACGCGGCGGATCTTGGTGTCAAAGAGCATCGTCGGCTCTTGCATCGATATAACCCCGCCAACATCCCCCGGCATCGGCGCTTGAGGCATGCCGCCAGCATCCGGCCCCATCGGCTGCGGTGGCATTTGCGGCTCGGCGGGCATTTCAACCTCCGCCGGGTACTCTTCAATCTCTTCAACCGTCACGCTCTCATCGTTGACGATCTCCGTCATCTCATCAATGCTAAGGCCGGTATATTCCTCGGTGACTTCGGTTTCGGATTCCTCCCACCAGACATGAAGCACGCTGTTCTTGTAAATCAGCGGCGATTTCATCCAATCGAATATCTGCCGGAAATTGCCCTTGCGACGCATCAGCCACGAGACATAGTCCGTCGCCTGTTGCGCCGCCTCTTCGTCCTCTTCGCCTTCGGGCTCAAATCGGAACACCTGATCCGTGCCGAGAAACACCCGCACCAATGACGGCATGACCGTTTCGACCGTCTCGTACACGTCACGGGACATGACCTTCGATCGTCCCGGGATGCTCGGCAAAGTCGATTGCTCGCCCATGTAATAACGCCAAGCGGTGGCGCGTTCGGACGACAGCTCGTCATTGTCATACCCAATAGACGAGCGCAGTTGCGACGATAACGCCGCCCTAAGCTTGCTATCGGATCGGGAAGAATCAGACATTGGCGATCTTTCTCGGGCGCCCGCGCTTGCGGGGCATGATTTCAACGACCGCCCCAGAAACATCGGCTGGCCGCGTTTCCAGATCCTCGACGCGCTCTTCGAGAGCGGCAGACTTCGCACGGAGATCCGAGATCAGATCAAGCGCAGCCGTGAGGGATTGATCCAGCCGCGCAACGCGGACAGCTAGTGCTTGAGACATTTACAACCTCTTTGGGATGGGGGCGTTACTCGACCCAGCTTGTATTGACGTTGATGGGCTTGTGCGGCGCGGGCTTCGTCCTGGCCTTGCGCTTCATCATCACCGCGTACCTGGTCGCATCCATCAGATCATCGCGTTCCTTGACGATCTTGCCGTCCTTGCGATGATAGATACGGAACTCTTCCCACCACTCATTGAGGTGAGCGAACACCTTAAACCGCCCCGTTTCCATCCTTTCCAGGATCTCCATGAGGCCGGCCTCGACGGATACGCCGCCGTCATCGAATTGCGCTCTATCAGACAGCATCTTCAGCCCGTGACCACGATACTGCTCGACAAGCGGCGTTGCGCCGTCCCTGCCGTGGCTCCCAGCGTCCGAAGGCCAGGCCACGGGCATCCAATCACCCTTGGCCTTGATCGTCGCCGCGTGCATCGCCGGGACGGCCTCGCTCTTGCGGTAGGCGTCCGTGACGTAGATCGTGTCCGTGTCCTTGTCCCATGCCAGCCAAACGGCGGTTGTCGGGTGATTCCAGCCCAAATCCATGCCCACGATGCGCGCCCAATGCGGCGGGATCGGACACGGCGCGATGGTGATTTCTTCTTCCGAGATCGGATAGACGCGACCCGAGCCCATGATCGGCGTGCCCTTGGTCCGCGCTTCGCGTTCGTGCTTTGGGTAGCTGGCGATAATCTTCTCACGCTGTTCCGGCGAGTAGTGCTCGGCGTCCTCGATGGTCATCTGAGTAACCGAGCGGTCAGGGTTTTCCTCCATCAAAAACCTCACCACAACATCGGACATGCCTTTGAGCGGCGTGAACGTCATCCAAATCGGCCCTTGCGTCGTATTCGTGCGCGTCAGCCCCTCGGTGAAGATGTCAATCGGCGGCTCTTCATCAAACCAGCAAAAGTCGAGCGTTTCGCCCTGGAACTTCTCCCGCCCCTGATTGTACGACTTCAGCGTTAATTGGCTTTCATCGCCCGACACATGACGAACCTTGATGACGCCCTTCAAACCTGGCGTGCCGAGAGCGGAATCAGCGCTGATCACATCCGCCTGCGGGATCGCCCCCGTCCCCCAGGGCTCAACGCGGCCCAACAGCAACCGTTGGATGGTGTCGCGGACGACCTCGCCCGTCTCTCCCGCCGCCCAGCCAATCACAGGCTTTTTGAAACGTTTGCCTTCCCACCAATCCGGGTACTTCCCAGTCAGGTGCATCGCGCACTCGAAAGCCCCCGCCCAGGACTTCCCGAGCTGGTTGCCCGCCATGAACAGCCGCTCGCGGACCGTCTCGTGGTGAAAATCTTTCTGCTTGGAATAAGGCCGGTATCGGGCGAGAAGGTTAGTGTCGAGTCGCCTCTTCCGTTCCGTTTGCAGCCGCGCCAGTTCCACCAAGAGCGGAGTCAACGGCGTCCCGGAGTTCTCCGATCCGCTCGATAAGCTCGGCATCGGTCAGCTCTTCCAACGGGTTGATTGTGACATTGAGATCCTTCGGCAAGATGCTGGCCAAGACCTTGACGTAAGCAACGGGGCTGTCCTGGCGGCATTTGACGATCGCGTCGGCGCCATGCTCGTTGAAGTCCTCGTGAAGCGCCTCCAAGAACGCCTCGCCTAGCTTGTTGCGAACGCCTTTGCCGCGCCCCCGAGGGTTGCCGGATTGGCCGGGCTTGAACTGATGAGCCTCCATCGCTTTTGGAAGCTGCCTTTTGGCTGTACCCGCAGGTTTACGCCCAGCCATGAAAGACCACCGTCACGGTTGCGTCGTAGCGATTTGACGTGTCGTCGGGCGGGGCGAAGGACACGGACTTACACCGGCGAACCTGCCGGCCAGTCTCGACGATCCTCGCGCGCATCCAAACCGGGAGATCGAAAAAGTCGCGGGCAAGTTTATCAATTTCGTCACCGTCCCACGCATCAACCATCAGACGCTTCGACCTTCTTCCGGCTCCGGCGCTTCGTCGGTGCGTGTTCCTCGACCACTCCCAGCGCTTGGCGGTCGACGGCCTCGATGGAGATGGGTTGGCTTCCACCATTCGCCCGGCATCCATAGTGACGGTAGCTTGTGGCGTCGATTGCGGCCTCCAGGACTTGTCGCTCGGATAGGGCGCCCTTGAGGATCAGCGGCTCGTCGTCGGCGCGCTCAATATACGTTACTTGGGAAAGCATGTTGCTTCCTTTCAAACGATTGAAGTCTTGGGCTTACCAACCCCTCACTCACCCGCGATCTTCGCGCGATATTCTTCGACCAGCGCCTCGGTGCGAGGGTGCCCGATGTACTCCAGGGCCATTTGGTTCATCCCGATATCGTGCTCGACGCAAAGTGGCATCCACAGGTTACCGGTCGCGCAACACTGCCATTGAAATTCGCCTCGATTCTCGCAGCCGGAAACGCAGCACTTGAGACGCCGGATGCCGATTTGCGTGTATGGCTTTCGGCGCATCCCTCACCTCACCAATGCCGTTAGATGACCGAGCCGCCGCCATTGATATCTCTTGCGCCCTCGATACCGCTTCGTTCCGTGCCGTTCATGTCGCTCTCCATATCCCTCACGCCTGGTTGACGGTGGACCTTGTTTAAGATCCCAGGCGCTTGGACTGCTCCGGGTCATTCCGGGGCGAGTCTCGATGTTGCGTTTCGCTTGTGCGTGCCCCGCAGGATCTCCCGAAGGCGCTTCGTCGCCGGGACTCGCCGGAGCTTCCTGCACATTTTTACCGACACGTTATCCCGCCTCGCGAGCTTGAGCGTCACAAAACGCCTCCATCATGTCGGTTGATTGAATTCACGATCGCAGACCCGGAGGGTTGGCGTACTCGCCGCTTTACCCTGACCGAAGCCACCCGGACAGATCCTCGCAAAGGCTGGCTAACCTTGATCGCAATCGTGAAACTGGTCCGAGTGGCTATCCGTTTGCTTCCCGCCGATCGAGGAAAGTGCCTTCCAACGCGAGCGCCGGATTTTTCTTTGCGTTGATTTCACTTAGCGCGAGATTGCCGCCCTGGCGCCGCACGGCTTCGCTCTTCTCGGTCCACCCCAACTCTCTCGCCCGCTTTTCTCGTGATATTTTTTTCGCCTTGCACTCGATAGAAAACCTTTGCTTGGGTTTGGCATTGAATGGTCGACGGCGGACCAATCGAGACCATTCAGGGTTATCTTTTTTTGTGTCTTTGGGCCAAACATTGTGGACTTGCATGAGTCCTCCATTATGCCGGTTGTCTGGAGCGTCCCGTCGGATTCGAACCGACGATCGCGGGGTGGAAACCCACTGCCTTACCGCTTGGTTAGAAACGCTGGAATTGATGATGCGGGCCGAGCGTTGCGCGTGGGTCGCTGGCTTCCCGGCTTCCTCTCCTATCCCACGCGCCGCCGCATCAATGACCCGGCACCAACGACGCCGGCCAGGAACATCCATACGGTCAATGCCGGTTGGCAGCCTTCTTGGCCCCGTACATATCGACGATCATGCAGGCCTCGGCGATGCAGTCCTGGGCGTCAAGCAAATCGTTCATCCATCCCTCTATTTCTTCTGGGATGTCTTCGCCGTATTTCTCGCTAACCCACGCCGAGGCCGCCTCAATACCCCTGTACAGCGCACCGTCCGCCGCGACGATCTCCGCATCCAGCAAGGCCACGTAGTCTGCGATCAATGCTTTGAAGAGTGGGTGTGACATTCGCCCTCACGACCAAATTAAATGATTGAGGCATCAACGGGGCGCGGCCCTCCGCCTCGATACCTTCCGCGCGGCTGGTGTGTCCGTGCCAGGACGTTTGAATTGAAGGACGGGACCGAAGCCCCGCCGGGTGGCTCCTACTACCAGGTTGCGCCTGATTCAGAGCGGGAATCAAAAACCCGCCGCCGATTGCTCGGGAGCGGGTTGATTTTTGTGTCACCACTGGACACTGACGAAAGTATGCCACTCAGCATCACGCTATGTCAACCCATAGTGTCTCGCTAATGCATCAAGCGCTAGACGTAGTACCGCGATGCCCGATTGCGGGATGTCGCCGCGCCCTCTTGCCCAATCCGATGCGCTGCCGTCCAGCAAGGCGACGTGAACCAGGATCGGCGATAGCTCGACACCAACGGCGCGCGTGGCCTTCACATAACGAGCACTCGCCAGCGCGGCCATGTCGGACATCTCGGGATTGCCCTGCCCCGCCTGGCCATAGGTGCCGGTCACCGCCATTTGACGCCCGGCCATCTCCCAATCCGCCCGCAGCTTTAGCGCCGCGTCCGATTGCTTGACCGTGATTTGCTTCTTGTGCCGGTAGCGGTCGATCATGGACACCGTGATCACCCTCGCGCCCTTCACGCCGGCCTGAATGGTTTCGCGCCTCTCGATTACGTCGCCATGCTGATAGCGCTCTTTCGGCCCGACATCGGCCAATGCGAGAGCGGGCGGGCGATCGGCTTTGTTTTTCTGCTTTTGCTTCGCGGACTTCCTGCCCATATCGCTATTCCTCCTCCGCTATCCGATTGTTTCGTGAGTCGACTTGCGCCTGTGCCGCGCGGATGAATTCCGCAGGCGCGGCGAGCCGCTGGTCCAGCATCCACCCGTCGCGGCCCTTCCATGCTCGTATCGGACCGAGGACGCTCACAGCCTTCTGAAAAGCCGTCTTCGGCTTCGCTATCCCATCAGCCTCGGCAAGGGTGCAGCCATAGGCCCGGGTGATGCTGAATTCGTGGCGGAACCAGCAATCCGGGACAGCGAAGGTTGGGAGCTTGGTCATTCGGCGGCCTCCGCTATAAGGTCGAGGCTATCCACCGTCGCGATGCGCTCACCAATCCAACGGACCACCGGCACCGCCATGCTGTTTCCAAGGGCCTTGTATCGATTGCCGTCCGCCGCTGGCTTTCCGCGATAGGTGATGGCGGTATAGCCTCGCGGAAATCCTTGTAAAAATTCACATTCGACGGGCATCAATCGCCGGACGGCCTGTTCATTAATCACCGCCGCGTGTGCTTGCCAGTCTTGAGATGTGGGGCCGCCGCCGGTTGAGGCGCTTAGTGTCGGATGAACGTCATTAATAACCGCGTGCCCAATGTCCTGCGCGCCAAGCGGCAAGGATAGATTATCGGCGGTTATTGGAGTTTCGCGCGCGTTGACGACCAACGGAACGTTGCGGCCCGTTCCATCCTCCGTTGCCCGACCCGCGCTGTATGAGTCTAAGGTGTGGGTGATCTGAGTAGCCACAAACGTCTCGCTCCCGGCGTCAGAGCGCCCGGCCCCACCCTTGGCATTCAGGGTCATGGCGACCTCAGAGGCGACCACAAGTCCTTCACGACTTTCGTGATCGCCATAGGGGTTGCTGGTGAGCGCCGGAGCCAGAACCGCCCCAACACCAATCCCGGCGCGGCCGCCATTCGGCGTTAGGATTGCATTCGCCTTATCGTCGCCAAGCTCGATCTGTGGGACGCCATCACGTCCGCGCACGGCAACGCTTCGGGCAACGGCAACGACGGGATCTTGGCCTCGGCTCTCTCCGGCGCGCTCTACGCCGCGGCCACTTGCCGTAAGGCTTGGAGCAGTTGGGGCGGCAAACTCTTCCCCCGCTTCTCGGCTCGGCGGAGGATGCCCTGACAGGCTTTCCGGCTCAAAAAGTACCGCGGCGGCACGTCGCCAATCACCAAGATATCCGACAACGAACACGCGCTTCCGTCGCTGGGCCAAGCCGAAATATTGAGCGTCAAGGACTCTGTAGGACCACCCATACCCGAGTTCGCCCAGCGCCCCGAGGAAGGCTCCAAAATCCCTTCCTCCGTTCGATGACAGGACGCCGGGCACGTTTTCCCATACCAACCAGCGGGGCCGATAGCGGTCAGCAATGGCAAGATATGTGAGGGCGAGGTTACCACGCGGATCATCCAATCCCTTTCGGAGTCCGGCGACGCTGAAGGACTGGCAGGGGGTTCCTCCAACGAGAACATTGATGTCTGCATCGGGCCACTCCTTGAATTTGGTCATATCGCCCCAATTCGGGACATCGGGGTAGTGGTGAGTAAGGACGGCGGACGGGAACGGCTCGATTTCGGAGCAAGCGACGAAGTTCCAGCCGAGCGGAGTCCATGCCGCTTCAGGCGCACCTATTCCAGAACAGACGGACAGGACGTTCATTCAGCGGCCCTCATGGCGCCGCCCTTCATCGCCTTGGTCCGCGCCACCATGCCATCGGACATCGCACGCAATCGCTCGCCGATCTCACGCACCTCCGCCGCCTTGGCCGGGGCGCGTTCCTGACGCTGCCGTTCCAAGGCCTGTTCATGCGCCGCTTTCCCACGGGCGGCTTTCAGGCGGGATAGCGTATGGCGGCGGGCAGAAAACTCGCTGGCGACCTGATCCCGGATCGTCGCTGGACGGGGGAAAAACTCGCAACTCTTCGTCACCTTCGCCATCGCGGACCGCAGCAGGTCAATCGGCAAATCCGACAACGCATGGACGTAGAGCGGCATGGCGTCTTGCAGGTTCAATTCTTTCGGAGGCGTCCACATCACCAGCGTCTTGCCGAGAACAACCGCGACATCCTCCGGTTTAGCCGGGGCCAGCATTCGCTCGACAACGGCAATAGCTCCGTCCACGTCGTCAAGCGACACCGGCACCGATTGGTCGGCCTTCCACACCGCCAACCACGAAGGCGCTTGCCAAACCTCGTCTGATCGCGTCTCCAGAACCCCCGCCGCCCGAGCTACCGCCTGCGCCATAAGAACCCTCCATGATTTTCGTGAAACTCTTCGCTTGAAGGACGAAATCAAAGTCCGCCTTCCACCCTCGGTCGTTATGGCCAAGCAGGAACGGCGATCCTCGGATGTTCTTGATCGCGGTTCGCCAGCCATCGATGCCGCCGCATTCCGCCAGCCTTGCCGTCAGAGCCTTTCGCCGCGTCGGATTGAGCAACTGCGCTTTCGCCAGCCCAACCTCGCTTGCCAAGTCGTTAAAGGCTCGGAAAGCCAGATCGATATCCGGATCGGCATCGGGGCGGGCCGGCGCGGTCACGCGCCCTTCCTCCTTCCCTTCCTTTCCCTTCCCTTCTATTTCCCTTCCCTTCCCTTCCCCACGTGCGGGTACTGGATTTGCACGTGGGGGTACTGGATCGGCATCGGTTGGGTCGGGTATTTTGCTCTGCTGTTCACGGACGTTCACATGCTGATGCTCGGAAAAGGACGGTATCCAGCCATATTCTTCACCGTTCACGGCGTATCGTTGAACGAACCCGGCACCGGACAAAGCATCGAGAAGCGCCGCAAAGTCCACTTCGTCATATGGCAGCACGTCGAGCTTGATGGTTCGGGGACGCCATTTGAATCGGCCCTCCCGATCGGCAACCGTCCAAAGCCCAGCGAATGCCAAGCGGACCGGAAAGCCGGTTTCTTGCTCAAGATCGAACAACTCTTCATGGGAGAAGAATTCCGGCTTTATTGAACGGATGCGCGCCATGCTACCCCCTCGCCGCTAGGTCTGCGGACGATGCCGTGGGGATGTGAGTGCTGGCATGCCACATGCGGCCATGCGTCTCGCGCGGATCGGGCTCTACGTTGTCTCGACCAAAGCCGCGCCCCCAATCGAAGTCCACCGGGGCTTTCTTGACGCCTCGGTCATTAAGCCCTGCAATGCCGCCTATTATTTTCGGCTTTAGGGCCTTCTTGGCTTTCAAATAACCAGTGACCTGGCCGTGCGTGAATTTGAGACTGGCGGCGATATCGGTTGGCCGCTCGCCTTTTTGGTAGCGCCGGATGATGTCCTTGCCGTGAACCGCGATCCTCGCGTCATTAAGGATTTTGCAAATTAAAGCCCGCCGTAACCCCCAAGCTTTGCTCAGTGCAACGGGCGACGCACCGGCTTTATATGCGGCAACGATTTCAGCGTCTCTTTTGTCTCGATCAAACATCTCAAATCTCCACTTCATGAAGCATTCGGGTTCCCTCGGTCGCGAAGGCTAGCCAAGCGTCTCGCTTGCCATGGAGCATGTCCGCGCCCCGTTGCTGGCCCGGTTCCGCGCGGTCATAAGCTCGCCATGCCGCCGTGATCCCGTCCTCGTATGCTTGGAGTGCGGCGGTTCGCAGTGTGAGCGGCTGCCGGGCGTCCAGTTCTTCTATGGACGGGAGGTGGATGACTTGGCCCATCCGTCACGTCTCCCGTATGTCGATGTCGTATTCGGCCTTCATCCACTTGCGCTTGAGCCGGTAGATGTCGGTCTTCGTGGCGTTGCCGCCCTTCACGTCCTCGACGATGTATCGATTGCCTTCGAGATAGGTGAAGTCGGCCTTGTACGACGCGATCTTGTCGCCGGCCTTGCCGTGCAGGGGAAACGGGACCTGGCGTCGTAAGTCGGTGATCTCTCCGGCTTGCTGCCGGGCTTTGAGAACCAGCCAGCGCTTGGACTCCTTCACGCTGTCAAACCAGATACCGTCGACCTGGACGCGGCGGTTGTTGTACTTGGCGCGCTTTTTGGGCACACCGATCCCGAGCGCGGCGGCGTCCCGTTCTGTGATCACCGCCGCCATGCCTAACCCCGGCCCGCGCTTGTGTTGTCAAAGACGGAAACGCCGGTCAGACGGGCAATCGCATCGCCAAGCGCTTTCATGCCGCCGCTGTAGCAATTGGACTTAAGAACATCCCATTGCTCGCCTGGGACGTAATCGATGATTTGTGCGGCGACCCTTTCAACCGCTTCAATCTTCAGGTCATTTGTTTCGGCGGCTAAGGCGCGTTTTGATGCGCCGGACATGCGGGCCGAAACCCGTTCACCCGCCTGAGCTTTGGCGATGATATCCTCGCGATCCGGCTCATCCATCTTGGCCAGGGCGTCTAGCTCAACGCCTTTGTCGAGGGATGTCCCGGCCACCCGCTCAACGTCTGGAATGGCTTCGGCGCGGGCGACCTTGCGGTTGATGTCTTGTTTGGATTGCCCGGTTTTAACGGCGGTTTCAGATGCAAACTCCGTTTTGCCGCGCCCTCCTAAACTGGAACAATTTGTTCCACTATTCGCCCGCGCCTCAAAAAGCTCCTTCCGCCTCGCGAGGTGCGCCGCCTCTTCCGCTGGCGACAGCCCCGCGCGCATCAGGTTCTCGTCAATCTCCCATAGCTCGCGGTCGATTTCGTCCATGTCCACGAAAAAGCATGGAACTTCATCCCAGCCCAAGGACTCGGCGGCGGCGAGGCGATGACGCCCCGCCACCAGATAGGCCTCTGTCGGATCTGGCGACCAAACGTGAATCGGGTTTTGAAGCCCGATTTCGCGCATGGATTCAGCGAGTGCGCCAACGCGATCCTTAACCAAGGCGCGATGGCGCTCGCCGACGACAAGGCTATCTATGTAGACTTCGCCGAGACGCATCATTTGGCCCTCGGCAACGGGCCGCCGTCAAATTCAAACCGAGCGGCTTTCCGATTTTGCCGCGCCGCATTCCACGCTTGAATGATGTAAGCGAAGATGTTGCGCGGTATGATTTTTTCGCCATTCGAGCGGGTCAGCTTTTCCCGCAGTTTAAAAGCGGGGTCCGACCTACTCGTAAAACCAATGCCGTTGGCGACTTTTTCAAAAAACGCATCCGCTTCAGCACGGTTTTTGCCAGCACAGATATAGTGCGCCGCCAAGGCAACGGTCGGATTGGGCAGACTGTTCCGGCCCCACCAGTCCAAGACGACCCGGCTTTTTTGAAGATCGGCGAGCTGAAGATAATAATTGTAGAGGTCGGCGTTGGTAAGGCGGTTTGAGGCATGCCCTCCCGAGTTGCCCGTTCCAGCGGCAAACCCGCTATTGTACAGGTATATCCACTTTGTCGCGGCTGACATCCCGCTATAATTCGGCACGCCGTTAATGGCAAAGACATCGCTCCCCGTCCGCCTTCGCCCCGTGTCGATCTTATCAAACACCTCATCGACCACGCCGAATGCCACCATGGCCTCAACCGCGCACCCGGACTCAACGATCGCCGAAAGGCGGTGTTGGCCGTCAATCAAGCGCCCCTTGTTGGAGAACATGATCGGGCTCGGCGCGAACATCCACGCCCCCCGTTTCATTTCAGCGGCGAGATTGCTGACGTGTCCCTTCGAGAGCGGCCTGTTGGAGGTGTTGTACTCCATCATCGCGCTGGCGATTTCAGAAGTAATAATCATCTTGACGGGGTCGACGGGCGCACTGTCCACCAGCCAAGCAATTTTTTTCGGCGCGGCGGTCTTAGTGTTCGCCGCCGAAAGTCGCGGCTCTTGTTCACGCGAAAAGACATTAAGCATTCGTACTCTCCCGTTGTTATGGTGTTTGCACCCGAAAGCCCCGACGCCATCACACGTTCGGGGTGGGGAAAATCCCCCTGGTGACGACGTGCCACCAGGGGAGTTACAGGGAGGAAACGTGCGACGCTTCGGCCATGGGGATAGCCGCCCCGCGTCGCCGGGGATTACGTGATCTCCAGTTGCATTGAGTCTTGGGTTGGCTTGGGGGTGGGGTCGGCGAATAGGCGGGGCTGTCTCAGCGCCTCACGCATCCGCTCGCAAGCAATGTCGAAATACGTCTCGTCAATCTCTATGCCGATGAACTTGCGGCCTAGATTGAGCGCGGCAACGCCAGTGGTGCCGCTGCCCATTGTTGGGTCACAAACCGTGCCTCTGGTCCAACCAATCACTTGCTCTAGAAGCGCCACTGGTTTTTGAGTTGGATGCAGTAAATTGTCGGTCCGCGTGGCGTAGACCACATCTGCCGGCCTGCCCTGCGGAAAGTCATGAAGGTCCCCCGGCCAAAAACACATCCCCTCGGTCTGACGCGCGTGTTCGTGATGTAAATCACCCATCGACCAGTTGTTTTTCACCCAGGTAATGAAACTCCTGGGGCTAACCGTGGTGCCAAGATTGTTCCATCGGCAGAACACGTACTTGGAATGTTTAACCGGGAGCCCGCAAACCCAGTCAAACAACTCAACGTCTGAATCGCCTTCAATTCGTGCATGCGCCACTTGGCGGTAGGCCGATTTAAACGCCATGCCGAATGGAGGGTCGGCGACCACCACGTCAAGATCACCAAGCGTGGGGACGATTTCTCGGGCGTCGCCGAGAAGCAGTCGGGCAGCCCCAATGGTAACGTCAGCTTTTATCACTGCGCGCCTCCAGCACCTCTGATCGGTGCTCGGCGATGTGGTTGGACCGCGACATCGCCTCCAGGTTTTCAATTGCGTCGTTTAGTGGGTTTCGGTCTTTGTGGTGAACAACCCAGCCGCGCGGGACGGGACCGTGCGCGGCCTCCCAAACAACGATGGCCCGCTCTCGCCACGAGTTAGGATTCGCGATTTTTATGAATGCCCTGGGCGAGCCGTCACGGCTGCGTCTTCGTGTTCGCACCGAGCCAACTGGTAGTATTTTTTTGGACTTTTGGCCCGGCCTAAACTGCGTAGCGGGGGAAAGGTGAATTCCTTTCAATCCCTTGTTCCAGGGTGAACCGCCTTTGGTGAATTGGCCCCCAGTTGTGCCAGAGGCCTTTCGCCAGATGCGATAGCATGCCTGAGAGCAAAAACGGATCGGACGCGATCCCGCCTTGTCGCGCACAAAGTCATCCCCGCACTGTTCGCAGGTCCATTTAGCCATTGGAGGGCTTCTCCACTTCTTGCCGTCGAGTTTCTGGGTCGCCAGGCTTCACAACGATTTCACCGCTCGCAATTTTTCGTCGGCGGATCTCGGCAATGGCCACGTCATAGGACAGGCGGGAGTCTTCGGCTTCGTCGTAAGTCATCACGCGCCTCCCGTTTCAACGGCGCTTCTGAGCGCGGCTAGCTCTTCCTCGATCGCGAAAATCGTTCCAAGGATGCGGGCGGAGTCTTGCGGGGTGCGTGTTGCGCCGCCGGGTGAATCAGGGTGGGAAGTCGCGCGGATTTCCGCCGATATCTCGCCAACCTTCTCGACCAGCGCCAGAACATGATCGGCAACCGGAAGGGTCTTGCTCTCAGGCGATGTCCGGCCCGAAAGGAACAACGACAAAATCGTTTGGCCCGCGAAGTCTTCCAGGTCCGCCATGACATCGGCGGGCATGAACTTCCCCCGCTGGTTGGGGTTCCCGTAGTCGTAGAGCTGGCTTTGCCCAACGCGGGTTATGTTGACGGCACACTCCGGCCCGCCGCACTGGTCAATCAAAAGCTTCGTGCGTGCCTTGATGGCGAGATAGATCGGGTCGCCCAAGCGGCGTGCGGAATTCTGGTCAATCATTCCGCATGACCTCCCCCGCCCCTGTCTCTACATACTCAGGCATGGATACGGATAGAACTGACGACGGGGCCGGACGCGGGGAGGAACGCCCGGCCCCGTCTATCAACAGCGGCGCTTTGGCGGTGCAGCCAGCCGTCGAATGCGAGGGGTTTGTGAGTATCGGCATGGCGGCGCGGAACGTGGTTGACGGCATCACGCGGCCTCCTCCCGGTTCTGTAATCGCCACCGACGCAGCAATGCAATCGCCCGCGCTTTGGCTCGTTGGGTGTATTTGGCGCTGCTGGAGCCATCGGTGAGGCGGTCCCAAACATCAAACGCCGTCACGACATCTTCCGCCGTCACGAATACGTTGCTGTTGGGGCCATCGCTCACGCCGCTTCTCCCTTTGCAGGGGCGGGGTGCTCGGGGTCGAAGTCGATGCCCTTGGCGGCGCACATAGCCCGGATCGTGGAATGGCGCTGCCAAGGGAACCAGTTGTCGGCTCGCCAGTTGGTGACCGCCTGCTTCGTCACGTCGAAGGCGACGATCATTGCTCGGGTGCCGCCAAGGGCATCGATGACCTGAGATACGTTCATGGGGTTATTATGGTAAAGGAAAGATTTACGTCAATCAAAAATTTACTATTGACTGACATCCGCTTGCTTTCGGCTAGAATCCAGCCATGAGCAGCAGGTCATACAATCCGCCGGGACTCGCTGAGCGTGTCTGCCGGATCATGGATGCCAACAAACTCGGGCCGACAGAGTTTGGCGCTCGGGTCGGCGCGACTCGCCAACGAGTCAAAAATTGGCAAAAAGGAATTAACGGCGTTCCCGTGGACATGGCCGTAAAAATAAGATCAGAATTCGGTGTAACGCTTGATTGGCTTTACACGGGCGACGACAAGTTTATGCCGCTAGGCACGGCAAGGTCTTTGGGGTTGGCGCCCTCATCGGGAACAGAAAAATAATATCACCCCGCCCGTAATGTCCGGCAAGCCCACCATATTCTTCCAGATGACGAATCTGGAGGGTGCAATGATACTTAAAACCGAATTGCAGACCGCGCCGCTGGATCTCGCGAAAGCGGTGATAGAAAAAGCCCAAGCCACCTTTGAAGACATGGGCGCAACCATCTTGGTCACTGGCGACTTCGATGCATTTCAGGCTGTCGATCGCGATGGCGCTTTGGTTTTTGGTGGGTATAACCCCGGCATCACCAACGCGACCCGTGGCGTGTCTGTCGTGGTCAGCGTCGATGGGGTGGCCGTCGCGACTGGCGCGGCGGGCCTGTTCGAGACTTACGAGCGATCGATGGCCGAGCTAATCCATGAAATTGGCATCTATCAATCTCCATCGACGGATCGCATCACCCTTTCAGGTGACTGCCTGGATTGGCTTTCAAGCGTTACCGGACGGGTCATGTATATCGGCGGGATATGGGTTCGCAAGGACTATAGGAAAACCCGGCTGTCTCACACCGTCGTTCCCCTAGTCCCGCTCATTACCGCTGCCATCGCCGCGCAAGTGTGGCGCGCCGAACATATGGTGAGTTTGGTCGAGAACGCGATCGTCACCGAAGGGATCGCGGATCGTTACCGCGCTTGGTTTGCCCGATCGGGCGCGATGTGGCGATTGAATGGCCGGGATGTCCCCATGGTGCTTGCCTACACCGCGCCGATACAGGCGATCATGGACGCCAAGGGCTTCATCCGCCAAGGTATGGAATACCTTTAAACGCCGTTGTCACGGTCTGCGAATTCTGGTTTGAGCCCGGCCGCCGCGTAGGGATGGTTAGAACCGTGAAGTGCAGTTCTTGACGCTGCACGAAGTAGAAACTCGGCTCGCCCGTTAGGATAGCTCGCCAGTTTCGCTGCGCTGAATCGCGGCCAATCTCTCGGTCGGAAATCTCCGTGACTTTCTGATTTTGGTCGGCGGGCTTCACGATTGGAATGGAACCACCGATACCGCCAAAGTAAAGCTCGCCGCCTTTCTCATAGACGACCGTCACCCGGTCTGTAACACGGGACAATCGATCGACGACGCATTCATGGGTGCGCGTGTCGGCGGCTATCTGCGCCAATGCCTTAACGTTCTCAAATCGGTCGTCGAGCGCGGCCAGCCTCTCGGGCGGCAGGGCAACTGAAACTAAAGGCGGCACTGAAACACCAACCTTATCGATCTCGATGCCATCTAAAAGCATGGTGGACGCTATCTTTTCAAGCGTGCTGATACGCGCCTTTATCACGCCGTCCTGAGACAGCAGGCGATTGAGGGTTCGGGGGCTAAGTCCCGCCCGCTTGGCAATTTCGTCATGGCTTCTCTCAGCCAATGCCGCCGCCGCCCGAAACTGTAAAACTGTGAATCTCATGAGCCCCTCGCTACTAAGCCCAAGATACCATATTAATTGTCGTTTGAAACGACATTTATGTTTGACGCGCCCTATGTGCACACATAACGTCACCTTAGATATAGGAAATGAATTTGTTGTGTGGGGCAAAGATGAACAAAAAATTAATGCGCAAAGACTATGCCATCCGCCGCCGAGTGATTGGCGCTATGCTTGTGGCCCCAGCTCTTTCCTTTTCATCATCAGCTAATGCATCTCCCCACGGTGGCTCTGTCGCGCGAGCGATCGATGCGCTCAGAAATCCCGACCCCGAACTGCACACCGTAGGCACCGCACGAGACATGGCGCGCATCGCTGATATGCTTGAGCTTGGCGGGTAAATTTTTCCTGTACATTTTCCCTTGACGGTAAATTTTTGATTTACTATTATCTCCCCATGACCACCGCACGACGCGGCCCGGTTAAGAGGGAGAGAGAACGTGGAACTCAAATCACAGAAGATTACCTGGAATATCGCTAGGCGGATCAAGGACGCGGTTATCAAGCACCGCTTCGCCGACGATAGAGACGCCCTAGTAGAGCGTGAGCGCGTATTCGCCGACGCCGTCTATCGAGATGTCTACAAGGCGCACCTAAAAAAGATGGAGGCGTTGCCGGAAGGCTGGCTCCAATCGCAAGGCCATTTCCACGTTGCGTTTGGCGGGCAATACGAGCGCATCAAGTTCGGTGACGTTCGGCGCGTTCTGGCCCGCGATGTCCACAACGCCGCCAAAGTCTACGACGCGACGCACAAGCTAACGGTCGAATTTCGCGCGATCAAAGACGCCGATAAATCCCTTCGCGACAGCGTGCGCGAGGCAGAGTCCAAAGTCGAGTCCGCGATCAACTCCTTCAACACCACCAAGCAACTTATCGAGGGCTGGCCCGAGGTTGAGAAGTTTGTTCGCCAGATCGTCGGCCAGCCCAAGGTCAACCTCCCCACCGTCGAGACCAAGGCATTGAACAAGCTGCTCGACCTCCCGCCCGAAGATATCGCCGCCTAATCGGTTAAGAGGGAGAGACAGTAATGGAAGACCGCCCATTCAACGCACTGACGGCTTTCCGCGCCAAGGTCGACGCGCTTCGCATTGAGGCGCTGGCTTCTCACGACATACACGGCCCGAATGCGGCGGACGCTTTCATCGACGCGGCCAAGGGCATTGCCGACACGCTGGCCGACATTGATTACGAGCTGGACCGCGACAAGGACGCTTCCGTATCGGTCTCGCTGTGGGTGCCGTCGATCGCGGTGCTGGAAGCGGCAAAGTAAGCGATATGGCCCAGCAAACCCTCACTTGGGGCGAGGCGCACGATATCCGTGTCGCTCTCTATGTCGCACGGCACGTCGCCGAAGACGGCCACAAGCTTGGTCCGAGCAGCATCGGATTGCTGACCAAAGCGCTGGCGATCCTCGGTGAACCCGAAGACGCCCCCACCCCATCAACGATAGCGGCGGAGTAGAGGATATGGGCGTTCGCATTGAACCATGCCATGGGTGCAAACTTCGAGACGGGTGCGAGCAAATTGCGGCGTTCAAGGCGAAGGCTTCGGGCATTGGCGCGAGAACTGTTCGATTTGATTGCCAGAAGCTCTCGGCTGAGATGCGACCGGGTAGACGCATCATGGTCGCCACCCCCCGAGCCCGTGAATGTGGCTATCCCTACGACCCCGACATGCGGATTGAAAGCGTGGCCGTGCCCGCCACCATCCTGCGCAACAGCGGGTTCCATCAGTTTTCGTGCGTCATTGATCCCGGCCACGTTTACGGCAGGCTCACTCATGAAGGCTTTGAACTCCCGGACGAAAAGTATCGCTTTCGCCGTCGCATGAACCATCAGCGAATTCTGCGGTTTCTGGACGAGCCAGACCGAGAGATATGCCAGTTCGGCAACCCGATAATCCCTCCCACGGGAACTTGCGACCGGGCACCCGACGGCGGGGAGTGCATTTGTAAAGAGCCCCCCACCCTTACGGGTGACCAGGAATAGGAAGGGAAAGACCCATGACGACGATAAATGCCATGAACGCCGCCCTCACCAATGCGGACGCCAATGCCCACCTGATCGCCGCCGCGCCGGACATGCGCGTGGACGGCGAAGTTCTCTTAGACGCGATTGTTGATTTTGTCCCGCTCAGTTCCGTGCCGCGCGCCTTCTGGGATTGTGTCGATGCGTTTCGCGCCGCCATCACCAAGGCGGAAGGCGGGCAGTCATGAGCCGCCCGATCCTAAAAGACATCGCGGCGGTAGCGGTCGGCTCGGCAACGCTCGTCGGGCTGGGCTGGCTTATCGCCGGGCTCATGGTGACGCCATGACCAGTTTCCCCACCACCAACCAGCAAAGGACATCTCCAAACGTGTTCATCAAGGGGTGGCGGCGTCCAACCGTCACCCCACCTTGCTCGGCCTTTGACTGGAAATTGTGGGCGGTTGTTACGGCGCTTGGATTTGGCTTTGGCGTGATCGTCGGGCTTTGGATTGGAGGATGACGATGGAATTCGATGTTGTGCCCATCCAGTCGTTCGGGCGCGCCCCGCACGCATGGGCCGTGGAGCGAGGCGGCGAACGCTACTCGCGACACGATAACCAGGTATCCGCGTGGCAGCACTGTTACGCGCTTCGGATGCTGACCGAGGAACAGATTAGAGCGTCCAGGGATATGGCGCTCGCACATATGGGAGAGAGACATGCCGCATGATGAAACGCCGGGTATCGGGCACAACGAACCACCTGTCGAGATGACGCCTTTCGAGGCCATCAAGGCCGAAATCAATGGGCTCTACGACGAAGCCCTTGGGTGGTGCGATGGCGAGCCGGTCGAGAACCAAGGGCAAGCTGACGGGCTCGGCGAACTCATGAACCTTATCCGTGACGCTTCGGGACGGGCCGACGCGCTCCGAAAAAAGGAGAACGAGCCCTTCGATCAAGGCAAGGCGGAAGTTCAGGCTCGATACGCGCCGTTGATCGCGGACACGAAATCAACCAAAGGGAAAACGGTTCTAGCGGTCGACGCCTGCAAGAAAGCCCTCGCGCCGTGGCTCCACAAGCTTGATGAGGAAATGCGCGCCAAGGAAGCCGCCGCCCGTGAAGAAGCGGAGCGCTTGCGGAAAGAAGCCGAGGAAGCCATCGCCATGGCGGATTCGGACAACCTTGCCGCCCGCGCCGATGCCGAGAGCCGCATCAACGACGCCAAGGAAGCCGAGAAGGTTGTCGCCAGGGCCGCGAAGGATAAGGCCGGCGCTTCTGGTGGCGTAGGGCGCGCGGTCACTCTCCGCACCTTCTATCGCGGCGAAATCACCGACGCCACCGCCGTTGCCAAGCACTATTGGCTGACCAACCGCGCCGAGGTGATGGCGTTTTTTCAAACCCTCGTGGACGCCGACGTGCGGGCTAAGCGCCCCGTGCCGGGAGTGACCGTCCATGCAGAAAAGAAGGCGGCTTGATAATGCCATTTACCGAAGAAATCACCGCAAACCTCTCCGCCGGACTCGATAAGGCCTATGTCAAGCAGCGTCAGCAGGGCGGCGCGCGCCTTTCCTACGTCGAAGCGTGGCATGTCATCGCCGAAGCCAATCGGATCTTCGGGTTTGACGGATGGGCACGGGAAACCGTGATCCTTCAGGAAACCAATCGCGACCTGAAAGAACTCAAAGGCCAAAACGGCACCTATGAACAATGGCGTGTCGGCTACATGGCAAAAGTTCGCATCACGGCCCACGGTGTTGTCCGTGAAGGCACCGGGTTTGGCATTGGAATGGGGCGCCCCGAAGCCTTGGGCGACGCCATCGAATCCGCCGTCAAGGAAGCGGAGTCCGACGCGATGAAGCGCGCGATGATGACGTTCGGGCATCCGTTTGGGCTGGCCTTGTACGACAAATCGCAATCGAACGTGGTTGACAGCCCGCAAGAGCCGAAGCCCAAACCTCAAGCGGAACACACGCCCTTCGACGATGACAAGCCCGACCCCGTAGCGGAATGGGCCAACAAGAACTGGACCGCCGACAAGCTCGACGTGCGCCAAATGGGGCTACCCGACGAAAAGCTGGCTGGCGCGCTCAAGAACATGGCGGCTTACGCCCCGACCATCCAGCGGTTGGACGAACTCTGGGCTCTGAATGCCGCCTATCACGGCTGGTTAAGCGCGAACAACGAAGATGCATTCGCGTCCATTAAAGCCGCCTTCGCCAACCGCAAAGGCTTTCTCTCACAAGAGCCCGCCAAGGCGGCATAGGAGGTCACAATGAAACTCAAAAGCGTTCACATTCATCGTCATTGGGGCAACACCAGACAATTCTCATGCAAGGTCGATTTCGAGGGCCTTCACGGGGACGTGAGCCTCAATCTCAACGAAGACATGGCGCAGCGAATTCTGGAGGTTTGCGCCGATCTTGTCGTCGAGGCGGGTCAAGAAACGGCACGAGAGATCCAATCGAAGGAGCCGCGTAATGGCTGGCAGCGAAATCTCGATCTCCATCTGTCCTTTTGAAGGTGGCGATGTCGACGTGATCATTAAAGACCGAAAGTCGGGCGAAGAGATTTGTTTTACCTCGACCCGAAAGCTCTCCGACGCGGAATTTGAATTCGTGAATCGCGTCGCCCCGTCTTGCGTCTTCACGCCTTATCGACAGTTCAACCCTCGACCCGAAAGCAAGGGAGCCGCGTAATGCTCAACATGAACTTCACCGGGAATCTCGGCAAGGATGCCGAAACCCGCGCCATCCAATCCGGCGATAAGGTCACATCTTTCAGCGTTGGCGTAAAAGTCGGGTTTGGCGACCGCCAAAAAACCCAATGGGTAAACTGCGCCTTTTGGGGTGACCGTGGCGAAAAGGTGGCCCCGTATCTGAAAAAGGGAACGCTTGTCGCCATCACCGGCACGCCATCCACCAGGGCGTACATCCCGAACAACGGCGGTGATCCGCGTGCGGAATTGCAGTGCTCGGTCGGTCAACTCGATTTGCTTGGCGGTCGCGGCGATGGTGAAGCGCGCGGCGGGGACCAGGGCGGCTCCGCTGGCGACTATCGCGAGGCATCCGGTGGTGGCGGCTATGACGCGGGGCCGGATGACCTCAATGACGAGGTGCCTTTTATCTCGTCACACGGGATCTGGTGATGACCACCCCATGCTCCGCCGTCGCCGCAAAGCTAAGAAAAACGAGCCGATTGATAGTTCAATGCTGCCATTCGGCAAGGCCGCGCGCGTGCGAGACGACGCTTATAAACGGAGCGCCGAACAGCGCCCGTGCGATGCGTGCGGGCATGGCGGAGATGGCTCCGTTGTCCTGGCTCATATCTCAATCGATGGGAATGCTGGGACGGGCATTAAAGCGCCGGACGATCAAGCCGCGTTCCTCTGTGACGAATGCCATCGAGAATTCGACACGCAACCGGACAAGTGGCGGTGGCTCGTCACCAACGTGCTTCTCCCGATGCTTCGCAAGCGCCACCAGGATTGGAAGGTAAACCGATGACGGCACCGGCATTCTTCCGCAAGGAACTAGGAGGGCTCCGGCCCGAGGGCGACACGGCAACGGCGGTCCTCGGCAAGATCAAGCTCGGAGACGTGGTGAAGGTCAAGATCAATCGCCCCCGGAACTTGGCACACCATCGAAAATTCTGGGCCTTGATGAACCTCGTTTTCGAAAACCAAGAGCATTACGAGAGCGTCGAGAACATGGTGGCCGCGATGAAAACGGCGGTCGGGCACTGCGATTTCATGCCGAGCAAAGACGGCAACACCATGATCGCTATCCCGAAATCCATCGCGTTTCACAAGATGGATCAGACGGAATTCGAGACGTTCTACGAGAACTGTCTCAACGTCATTGCCAAGCACTTTATCCCCGGCATCGACAAGGACGATTTGCGCAAGGAAGTGGAGAGTTTTCTCTCATGAACGACGCTCGACCCTTCTTCCATGACCATGACTTCGCGACGATCCAAAGCGAGCACCCAAACATGACGTGGCCCGAACTCAACGAGAAATATCGCCAGCCGGAATGGTGTGGCGAGCCTGATCCCATAAATCCGATGGGGTGCTGGGGTTTGGCTTGGGGCGAGATCAAGAGGCCAGCAGACTGCGGGGACTGCCCATCCCGCATCACTCCCAACGACCCAGCTGAGCGCACGCGATGACCACCCGCCGCACCCCTACCCCTACCCCAGAGACGGGAGAGACCAATGGCTGACACCCCTACCCCGGAAATGGTCGAGCGCGTTGCGCGAGCGATTTGCCTGAACCGCGGCGGCCAATGCGATTGCCACGATGCAGGAAGTTGCTTCGCGCTGTCCGAACATCTCTTGACTGAAAGCAACCCGACCTTTCATCAAGCTCGCGCCGCCATCAAGGCCATGCTGGAGCCTACCGAAGTGATGGTCGCCGCCGCCGCCCCCGCCCACGAGGGGGAGCGAATTATGCACAAAGTCGCCTACCGTCTCATGATCGACGCCGCCCTATCCGAGACACCCATGCCAGAGGGCTTGCCGACCGGCGACACGATCTTTGGCGGCGATGGTCAGAAGACGGACACCAGCAAATGACACTCGCGACTGTGCCGCTGTCACTCAAAGAGGCCAACGAATTTGTGCGCGCACACCATCGACATCACGCCCCGGTGGTCGGCCACAAGTTCTCTATCGGTGCCGCGCTGGGCGACGCGATTGTCGGAGTAGCGATCATCGGACGCCCTGTTTCGCGCCACCGTGACGACGGCCTCACGCTTGAGGTCACGCGCCTTTGCACGGACGGCACGCGGAACGCTTGCTCTTTCCTATACGGGGCATCTTGGCGCGCGGCCAAGGCGCTAGGATTCAAAAAACTCGGAACCTACACGACGCCAGAAGAAGGCGGGGCCAGTTTACGCGGCGCTGGGTGGCGTCTGGTTGCCGAGACGCCGGGGCGCAGTTGGTCGGTTCAATCTCGTCCGCGCGTGGATACGCACCCTCTC
>Ga0255752_10000422_pt1 | contig 52941 bp, 69 predicted proteins | sample 011ome_25_FD_179952 | JGI IMG/M metagenome (GOLD analysis project Ga0255752, IMG submission 179952) | Coastal salt marsh microbial communities from the Groves Creek Marsh, Skidaway Island, Georgia - 011512CT metaG (version 2) | ecosystem: Environmental > Aquatic > Marine > Intertidal zone >...
TGTTAGGATTTCAAATGTTGGCGATGCTGATGACTTCGCAATTTATTCAATTTCATCGGTCGCAGAGAATAGCGGATATTTCAGATTAACGGTTGCCTATATAGACGGGTCGGCAAATTCATTTAGCAATAACGAAGAACTGATCGTCACATTTGCTCGAACTGGTGATCAGGGCCAAAAGGGTCAAAAAGGTGAGGTTGGAAGCACTGGTTCAACTGGCCCGACTGGCTCCACAGGCCCAACGGGATTGCAAGGCAGCGCGGGTTCCACTGGTCAAAAGGGCCAGAAAGGCGAAGTTGGTTCAACTGGCCCGACTGGAAGCGCTGGCTCCACAGGCCAAACTGGGCCTCAAGGTGGGACTGGCCCAACTGGCCCAACTGGTCAAAAAGGTCAGAAAGGCGAGGTTGGCGCTCAAGGTTCTGGTGGGTCAACTGGGCAAAAAGGGCAAAAGGGCGAGGTTGGCGCTCAAGGCGGGACTGGTGGAACTGGTCAAAAAGGACAAAAGGGTCAGGCTGGGTCGAATGGGTCGAACGGCTCAAAGGGCCAAAAAGGTGAGGTCGGGGCCACTGGTTCTAGTGGCTCAAACGGTTCCAACGGGGCAAAGGGACAAAAAGGCGAAGTCGGCGCTCAAGGTGGAACTGGGGGAACTGGCCCAACTGGTCAGAAGGGTCAGAAGGGTCAGAAAGGCCAAACTGGGAACACAGGTTCTACTGGAAGCACGGGGCCAACAGGCTCGACAGGCGGCACAGGCCCAACTGGTCAGAAGGGCCAGAAAGGGCAGAAAGGTCAGACTGGGAACACAGGCAGCACTGGCCCAAGTGGAGGAACTGGCCCGACAGGCCCGACAGGATCGTTTAGTGGATCAGGTGCATATGCACAGGGTGCTTGGGTAAATTGGAACGCTCAAGGCACTACTTCTATTCGAAATGACGGAAACGTGAGTTCAATTACAGATTATGGTACAGGGCATTTTGGTATAAATTTATCAAGCTCTTTAACAAATGCAAATTTTGTGTTTTCTGGTTATTTTGGCGGCGTGTATAGCTCGTCCGATGGAAGTGTGAGATGTTTAGTTGAAGTAAGTAACACTGCAAGGACTTCATCTTTCATTCGTTTCCTTACAAAAGCCGCAAACTCAGGTTCTACTGGTAATGAAGATAGTAAATACAATTCAGCCCAGCTTCTTCGTTAAGAAAAGTTAAAATGACAAAATATAGTGTTTTATTTGATGATCCTGATGCTCTAGATGAGCCTACCAAGGTTCTTGTTCCTTCTCAGAATTGGTTAGACATGGCTATGTCTGGTGGTCTGCCGCCTATATGGGTTTTCTGGCAGCTTCAAGACGATGAGCAGAAAGCTATAAAAGAAGGGCGTCAGGAAACATTTGAACACGATCCATATAAACACGCTTTGCAATGGACTGCACCACGCATTGGCCCTCTAACGGAAGAAGAAGCTATGGAATATTTGTGCATGAAAGACTTGCCTCGCAAGTGCTGGTCAGAGAAGCATAACCGTCCAATGTTTAAAATTGTTAATACGGAGAAAGTCTTAACCGACAGACAATTTCGCAATGCTTGGGAGATGGTAACATGAGTATATTAATTCAAATTGGCGCAACAGCATACAATTCTGATAGCTTTACCGCTCCAGACGAGAGGGTGTTTCGTGAGAGTTGGGAGGTCAACGAAGAAACAGCCGTAATTTCTGTTAATATAGAAAGAGCTAAGGATGTTTGGCGTGATAAAATACGTCAGGCTAGGATTGAGCCGTTAGCCAATCTTGATGCAGATTACATGAAAGCCTTGGAGACTGGCGCAGACACCACAAATATTATTGCACAGAAACAGGCTTTGCGTGATGCCCCCGCACTGCCATCTATAGATGCCGCATCAACAACTGATGAGTTAACTGCAATACAGCCTATTCCTAATATAATTATAGAATAATTTTTTCGCAAAGGTGGATCATGCGGCAAAACTGGCAAATGTGGTCTGGCGGGTTGTCTAAAGAAGATTTATCAATTATCTTTAATGAAGCTTCAAGCTTAAACACTCAGTCAGCCACAACGTTTAATGACGCAGACACAAGCGTAAGATCAAGCGATGTTGCTTGGTTAAGTGGCAACATTTCGGTTCAAGATATTCTCTGGAAATATGTTAGGGCGGCAAATGAGAGCGCCTTTCGTTGCAAAGTAGAAAATATATGCGACATCCAATTTACAGAATATCACGCAAATAAGGGTGGTCATTACGACTGGCACATAGATGTAAACTGGGATGGCAACGAGGCGCGAGATAGAAAGTTAAGCGTTACGGTGCAACTTTCAGATCCAAGCGAATATAAAGGCGGGGGCTTTGAGTTTGCAGAATGCCAAACCCCAGATGCCTCATCTCGCCTCAAGGGAACAGTTTTAGTTTTTCCAAGCTATTTGCGGCATAGAGTTTTGCCTATCACAAGTGGCACAAGAAAAAGCCTTGTTGCTTGGTTTGAGGGGCCAAGGTGGCAATAATATATCAAATCTCTCTGCACGGCGATGCCTTTGACGCAAGGGGCAAAGACTGGGTTGAGCTAGAGGCTGAGAGCGGCTGTAAGCCCGACACAGAGTGGAAAGACCCCATACTCGACAGACATATGCTCGAAACAGAGTTCGGATGCGCTGTGAGCCATTTGCGCGTTTGGAGAAAGATAGCCAACTCTGGGCTGAACGGCATAATCCTAGAGGAAGATGCGATCTTTGAAAGCATCGATGTCACAAATGTTGACGCGGTTTTAAAACATCATGACAGCGCTTGGCTAGGCTACAGAAAAAACACTCTGGGTTACTGGTATAACTGCCACGCCTATGCTCTTACACCGACAACGGCGCGACTGTTAATCAATGGATTTTCAGAAAACATTATCCCAGTGGATGAGTGGGTTCCACTAACGCTCTTAATGCAAAAAAAAGAAAACTACTTCTTTGAACCAGAGCGGGTCAAGCAAATCCCACGATCAATAAGACCCAGCACAATAGAGGCAGCACCAATGCAAAATCACGTTTTAACAGTAGGCACAGACCAAGAGAGAATGTGGGCGCTTGAGCAATCAGCAAATCGTCACGGCATAACGTATTCAAATTTAGGACAGGGGGTTGAGTGGACAGGCGGCTCAATGGAAGCGCACGGCGGCGGTCAAAAAATAAATTTAACACGCAATCACCTTCTCACGCTTCCAGACAATGACACGGTTCTTTTCGTCGATGGCTATGACGTTTTGTTTTGCGATGATCTGCTAACGATAGTTGAGCGCTTCGAGGGATTTGATTGTGATATACTTTTTGCGGCTGAAAAGGACTGCTGGCCTGATCCAAAGATGGCCCCTATGTTTCCCATGACGCCTACGCCGTATAAATATTTGAACAGCGGCGTTTATATGGGAAACGTCAAAGCTTTAAGAGAATTTTTCAACGAGATCGTTATGGGCGATCAAGATGATCAACTTTGGATGCAAAAGCGCTTTGTCAATCAAACAGGTTTGAGCATCAAGCTGGATTATGAGGGCTACATTTTTCAATGCAACGATGAGGTTTCTGTTCAAGATGGTCAAATTTTAAACGGTATGTGCTGCCCCTGCATATATCACGGGAACGGTGGCGACGAAGCCAAGGCTAGGTTTGTAAATTTAGCAAAGACGTTTGGCTACGTTGAGGAAGCGCAACAGGTCGAAAGTCCATATTATATGGATTTAGACTTTGAGGTTGTGGCAAACGATATTTTGGTCACGAAGTTTCTGACGGAAAGTCAGTGCCGATACATCATCGACAAGTCTGAGGCGCATGGCGGCTGGTCACCACTGCCTGACGATAAATTCCCTGCCTATGAAATCAGGCTAAAAGAGTTGGGCCTGTGGGGCGAATATGAGCGCCTGTGGAATGAAAAGCTCGGCGTGATAAGTGAGAAATACTGGACGCCAATGAAGCACTACGGGCTGCGGGATGCGTTCTCAATGCGCTATTCGGTGGACACGCAAAAGACACTGGCGCTGCATTGCGATGCAAGCCATGTGACAGGATCAGTAAAGCTGAACGATGATTATGAGGGGGCAACTCTGATCTTCCCGCGTCAAACTTTTGACAACGAATACGTTTCGATTGGTGACTGCATTTTATTTCCCTCACAAGTCACTCACGGTCACCATGTTGATGAGTTAAAATCGGGTGTGAAATATTCCTTAACCATGTGGACGAGTAGATATGAGGGAGATGTGAATTAGCATGGAGACATTTATTACGAAATGTAATATAATCCCGCAAATCACTCACGAGGTGTAATATGGCAACGGCTCTCGACAACGCCCTCGGCCCAGTGGCGGCACAAATGATTAATCAGTTCGGCACAACCGTCATCATGCGAGGCGGTGAGGTGTCGAGCTATAATCCCACCACAGGCGTTTTGTCGAAGTCGCAACAAGAGCAAACTCGCAAGGCAATTGTATCAAGCGCAAAAACAAAGGCTGGCGGCACAACCGACACTTTCGCATCTGCGGGGCAACCAACTTCTGCACAAGCCTCATATGACAAGGCAAGCTTTGTTCTGATCATGGCAAGAGCGGGTGAAGATTTTGCGCCAGAGGTCGGATATGAGATCGAGTTCAATGCAAAGAAGTACAACGTAACGGCGGTCACACCAAACTTTTCTGGGGATCTTGTGGCGACTTATGATGTGGCGGTGGCACTATGAAGGAAAAATCTTTTCAATTGGATCTTTCGGAATTTGTAAAGCAAGCTGGATTGAATATTGAGACAGCCGTTCGGCGCGTTGGCTTTGATGTTTTAGATAAGGCAAAGGCGAATACGAGAGTTGACACGGGGCGACTGCGCGGGTCTTGGAATATAACCGAGGAAGTGGTCGATCAATCTGTTCTATCCGAAGCTCCAAATCAAAAGAAAAACTATTACGGGCCAGAATCCCAAAACGCGGTTGGATACATAAGCGGCAGGGGTGAGGTTTATATAACCAACAACGTCGAATATGGCCCGTTTATAGATTTAAAAGATAACATCGTTGATCTGACGGTGGCTCAAGTCGAAGCTGAAATAAATGCAACGCTAAGAGAGCTAGAAAAGGGCTAAGTCTTGATATATAAAATTACAAAATGTAATAAATAGGCAAATCATGAGCAGTTTTGCGGATGAAAGAGCGGCAATTGAAAAGCGCTTCAAGGACAATTGGACAACCACTCCGATTGCTTTTGATAATGTTGGGTTTCGCCCGACTGATAGCGAATACGTTGCGATTTTCATTCAGAATGCTTCTGCCACTCAAATTGAACTAACAGGAACAACGCCCAGCCACAGATACACAGGACTTATTTCGATCCAGATTTTTGTTGATGCAAACTCTGGCTCTCAAACTGCAAGAACTTACGCCGACACGATAGCCGCGATCTTTCGGAACCAGCGTTTTAGCAGTGGAAACAGCGGCACAATCATCTGTCGAACCCCAAACGTCCAAAGGGTCGGGGTAGTCGAAGGAAGGTTCCAGCTAAATTTAACAGTCCCCTACTATAGGGACGCAACTGCATAGAGGCTAAAGATGACAGACACTAATCGCGCAGCCCTGTTGCTTGCTCCGCAAACAGCATGGGGAACAGTCGCACCAAATACAATCGAAAGCAAAGCTGTTAGAATGACGGGCGAAAGCTTGACATATAACATTTCGAACACGCAGTCTGATGAAATCAGGTCTGATCGAAATGTGTCTGACTTAATCAGAACAGATGCTTCCGTTTCTGGTGATATTAATTTCGAACTTTCATATGGCGGCACATATGCCGTAAGTGGCTCCGACTACAATCACGCGATGGATGACCTTCTCGAAGGCGTGATGTGTAGTTCATTCAGCACAAACGTCTTGAAAAACGGGACAGCCACAAAAGCCTACACGCTTGAAAAGCAATTTGGCGGCGTTGGCGGCTCTCAAGGCGGCTTTCACAGAATTAAAGACATTATGTTTGATGGCATGTCATTGAACTTGTCGGCTGGCAGCATCGTCACTGGCTCTGTGAGCGCCATAGGAAACACCTTGGACGTGAGCGATACAACGCAACTAAAAGCCCCGAACGCGACCTCAGTGAGCAGCACAGACGTTATGAACGCCATTGATGACGTTACACTTATCCAAGAAGGGTCAAGCCTTTCGAACCTATCGAAGTGCATGAACTTATCTTTGACGATTGCAAACAATTTGCGCGTGAACAATGAGATCGGAACACTTGGCGCAGCGCGTATCGGTCTGGGTCAATTCGTAGTCACTGGCACTATGTCAGTTTACTTTGAAACCAAGGCTTTGTTTGACAAGTATATCGCTGGCACTGCGTCAGGCTTGAAGTTCAAGGTTGAGGATAATGCAAACACCAACGGCAACTCATACACCTTTGAAATCCCATTAATGGAGTTCACCAGCGGCACAGTCGTTGCGGGTTCTTCAAACGCGGATGTCATGGTCGAAATGGGCTTTCAAGGCAAGTTTGATAGCTCTGAAAATTGCACATTAAAAATCACACGGGCTGACGCCTCATCTTAACCTGATGCGCGGTCAACGGCAGTGACCAGACCGCGAATTAACTCTCGGAGAAAAAAATGGACTTAGCAGAAGTCAAGGTTGATAGAAAAACGCAAAACGAGGGGGTGTGGGTCGAACATGATATGACCACATCCTTTCTGATTGCACGAATGGGCAACCCTAAATTCAAGACACGGTTCAATGCCTTGATGGCTCCCCATCAGAGAAAATATGAGGCTGGAAAGCTCGACATGGAAATGCAGGGCCAGATCATGGCGCGAGCAGTTTCAGAGACGATCTTGCTTGATTGGAGGGGGCTGACGCTTGACGGGAAAGAAATCAAATACTCGAAGGAAAGAGCTTTTGAGATCTTGTCTGATGCGACTGCTGAAGAGTTCTTAGCGTTGATCTTGGAATACGCTCAAGACAACGAAAGATTTAGAAACGAAAAATTGGAGACAAGCTCAAAAAACTAAAACGCTGGATGCGATGGCAGATGACGTGGGGCCACTATGAGGAAAAACTTTTAGATGGAACCATCGATGCGACACAGATGCCTTTTCTGCAATCACGTCCAGATCTTACACCAGAAGAGGGAGAAATCGTTGAAGCGTTTCAGTTTCTATCCTCAAGTCGCAACGTAGGCATGGCGGTTGGAGCAATCCCTTTCGGAGAAATTGCACAATACGCCGAAATGACAAGTCAAATAGACTTCTGGGGCTTCATTCTCTTGGTTCAAACTTTGGACGCTGAATATGTCGTGATTGCGGGTGAAAAAACAAAATGACCACTTTAGCCAGACTAAATATTGTCGTTGCCGCCGATGCAGCAAAAAGAACTCTTAGAGATCTAGAGGGTGTTGCAAAAAGAAGCGCAATGGTCATCCAAGGCGCGTTTCAAAGGTCATTTTCAGTTTTTCAAGGATTAACGAGGCAAATTTTTTCTTTGAAGGCGGCGTTTATTGGTTTGGGCGCTGGTTTGGTCGTTCGAGATTTTATAAAAGTTGCGAACACCCTTGAACAAGTGAAGTTTCAAATGGTGGCGGTGACAAAAGACACCAAAATTGCCAACCAGATTTTTAAGAATACGAGACAGTTTGCAACAGAGGTTTCGTTTAGTTTTGAGGATTTAATTGGTTCATCAACACGGATGGCGGCACAGTTAAAAGGTGACGCGAAAGAAGTTGATTTTTTCTTGCGAGCGGCGGCTGATATTTCTGCGGTCACGGGTCTGACTGTCGAAGAAAGCACAAACAACTTGATGAGAATGCTTGCGGCTGGCGCTGCCTCGGCTGATCAGTTCAGAGAGCGCGGCGTCCTTGCCATGCTTGGCTTTACTGCGGGTGTTTCTTACAGCGCAGAAGAAACAAAAAAGAAACTTGTGGCAGCATTTCAAAGCGGTGGAAGTATTCTTGAGGGTGTCGCTGGGCAGATGTCCACAACATTTTCTGGCGCTCTTTCAATGATTGGCGACAAAATATTTGAGTTAAAAGCAACCCTAATGGAAGCGGGTGTTTTTGACTTTTTGAAAGAAGCCACTCAGGTCATAAACAGCGATCTCGACAGGGCGATTGGCGATCTTAAGAAAAATGCTACCGCAGCGGGTGAAACCATTACGAACTTCCTTGAAGGCGCATTAATCTTTGCGGCGGGGGCAGTCGATGGAATGAGAAACGCAATGAATATGTTTCTCAACTTTTATGATGCGATGACATCCGCATACAACGACACAAACACCCTCACAAACGGTCAAATCGGAGCCTTGGGTCTGGTCGGATATATACTCTTCGGCACTGCTGGGGGCATTCTGGGGATCGCTGGGGGGCTTCTGGCAAATCTAAGCGAAACAATCTTGAACTTCCTCGCCCAAACTATGGCGAAGATGATGTCAATGATGACTGATCAGCTAAAACATATGAGTGGCAGCATTAATGTTGGCGACAATGTTGGGCAATTAGGCGCTCTTGAGGCGATGAGGCTTGGCGCAAAGAGATCGGGAAGCGATTTAAGCACGATCAAGAAAAGCTTCGCGGGAAGAATGGAGGGTCAGGAATACAGTTTTCACACTGATTTTGGTTCAGATCAAAAACTTCTTGAAGCTTTCATGAACCCAAACAGCGCGATGACCTCTGCGCAGCGCGAATATCTTGGCGGTATAATGAATATGGGCGGTGTTAAAGGAAATGGTCAAGGTCAGTTTACAGCTACGGGATACAGAAACGTCACACCAGTAATCGGGGATCTTTTAACAAAGGTCTACAACAACTCTTTGGGCGTAACTTCAAACCTCGAAAACTTCGACGCGACTGGGACGATAAATTTAAAAGCGCCAACAATGGACGATCTTCTGGGTATGTTACCGCCAGAGCTTAGAAGCACTGTGGGCGCTGGATTGGAGGGCGCAACTGAGGGAAAACGACCCACCAAAACAACAACGGCCTCAGATTATGTTGTGAGCATGTTGTCTCGCATGAACAGCCGCAGAAATAGCCCCAATCCTCATTCTGGGCTATCTGGTGGCGCATCTGGCTCGACAGGTGGCACAGGAGGCACAGGAGGCACAGGTGGCCCCACAAAGCCTCTCGCAGCGCATGTTCTGCAAGCTCAGATGAACACTGAACTCGAAAAGATGATTGGTCTATTGCAAACAGGTGAAATGACCTTCGATCAATTCAACAGTCAGAAAGAATTGATGGGTCAGCTAATCGCAGCGGAGATCCCTCTGGTCGGTCAATTAACGGCTGAACAACAGAAGGAAAAAGATAACATTACAGCCCTGCATAAGGCTACTGACAGATACAACAACATACTCGAAAAGCTTGGCGTTACATATTCGAATACAGCCTCGAAGTTTTCAGATGGATTTATGGCGGCGGCGGCGGCGGCGGGTGATGCTGCTGAAAAAACCATGCAGTTCGGCACTCAGATGTATCAGGGTCTTGAGGACGGGCTGGATCAGTTCTTGAGAACAGGAAAGTTCAATTTCCAGAACTTCATGCGAGACATGGCCCAAGAGTTTTTGATCATGACCGCAAAGATGGCAATGGCAAAAATGGCTACAGCGATGTTTGGTGGCTTTATGGCTGGCGGTGGTCAGATGGCCCCTAATCGCGCCTATGTAGTGGGCGAAAGAGGTCGAGAAGTCTTTGTCCCGAATGAAGCTGGAAGGCTTTATTCAAACGATCAACTCGGCGGCGGTGGCGTCACGATAAATCAAAACTTTGATTTCAGAAATGCAGATCACACAACCGAGGCAAGACTTCGCCAGCAAGCGGCAATCATCCAAGAAAACACGCGACGATCTATCTATCAGGACATGCAAGATGGTGGGTCAGTTTCTAAATTAACTGGAAGAAGATAATGGCTCTGATTACCTTTCCCGACATTATAAACCCAACGAATTTATCGTTCGGCATTCAAGGATCTTCTCAAGCTTTTGTGTCAGAGTTCACAGGCACAAGTCAGCATGTCAGGCTACCAACCGCAAGATGGTATGGGTCAGCGAATTGGGAAAACCTTACGGGTGATGATTTTGACAGCTTGAAAGTGTTCCTCACACAGCTTGAGGGCGCGTTCAACACGTTTGCTTTTGGCGATGTAAGTAGAGATACCCCAAATTCTGGTTTGGCCTCTACAGTGGTCTTACAAGCGCAGACAGCGGCATCCGCTCACTCCACTCAGATGACTATCCAAAGAAGTAGTTCTGAAAGCTCAACAAGCATTTCTGGCACAGTCTCAGCCTTCAAAAAAGGTGATTATTTTCACGTTACTTCGGCAAAGGGCCAAGAATTAAAAGTTGTCACCGCAGATGCAACAATCACAAACACAGGAACAACGCAGATCAACTTTGCGCCAGCACTTAGAGGGGCTGTCTCGACGGGGGCTAATTTAACAAGACATGCGCCACGGGCGATCATGCGCCTTTCAAACAATGATCAAAACTCATGGGAAATTGCACCCCCTGTTTTGGGTAGCTTTGGTTTTTCCTTTATGGAGTCATTTTAATGTCGAGAGAGTTTGACAGCACTGCACAAAGCGCTCGGTCTGTAGATTTTTCGCGCTGCTATTTTATAAGGTTGGTCGTGCCAAACTGGACTGCCTCGCCCTTTACGGATGGAGTTCTGCGGTTCAACACTTCATCTTTAGACTTTGATGTAAACGGGCCTGATGATAGCTCGACAGCAACATATTACGGTGGCGAGGGTATTGTCAGCGTAGCGGCTATTTCAGAAACAACAGAGTTAAAGAGAAATGGCCTACAGATAGTTTTCAACGGGCTGAACAATGAGCTTTTAAATTTATTTCTCACGAGTTCATACGACATCAATAGGACACAAGCATTTATTTACGATGCGGCGATGAACCCCAGCGGCACGATTGAACATGCGAATTTTAACTTGGTTAGGGTTCACAAGGGTTTGGTCGATAGCGTGAAGTATAACACTTCAAGCAGCAACACGAGCATCGTAATCAAAACCGTCAGTCAGTTCTCAGATTGGTCACGCCCCAGACTGGATGCTCTTAATGATGGATCTCAAAAGGGAAAAGATAGCACAGACCAATCATTGCAGTTTTTAGCCGATGGGGTCGGGTCTTTAAAGCAAGTAACTTGGGGCAACGGATGATAAGTCTAGACAGCTATATAATCAGAGCCATGAAAAGAGGTTTTTCTTATGGAGAAAACGACTGCGTTTTATTCACTGGATTATACTTCCAAAGATTGGGTGTCCCTGTTTTTGACGTGATTGAAGAAAACATCAAAATAAATCGGAAAAACTGGCCCAGTTCATTCAAGAAATTAGAGCAAGTTGCAACAAAGTTTAAATTTAAAAACGTCAGCGAAATGCACGAATGCCTTATCCTCAAAATGGGGTTCACTAAAGCAGAAAACCCTCGAGACGGGGATCTGGTCTTGGATTTTGACAAGCACACTTTAGGGCTTGGCTGGAAGGGCGGCTCTGCGTTTTTGAGTGATGAAAGCGGCATCACTGTCTGTAATCCCGTACATGCCACCAGATGGAGATTTGAATGCCCCAATTAGCCACAGCGGGTATTGTTTACCTTATGAACGCAGGGCTTTCTATGGCTGCTGCACAAGTGATTGTTTATGGCTCAATGGTTATTGCGACTGGTTATGTCAGTGTAAAAATTGCTGAACAAAAAATGCGTGAAATGGAAGCTGATGCCCGTAGAAAGGCTCGCAATCGCGCTCAAGAAATTCAAAACATGCAGTTTGGAACTGTCGCTCCAAGAAGGTTTATTTATGGAGAAATGGTTGTTAATGGGCATTTAATTTTTCAAGAGACAGCAGGGACAGATAACAAAGATCTTTATCGTGTCGTTTATCTAGGCGAAGGGCCAATAAACGCCGCCACAGAGATCTATTTTAATGAGGTAGAGCAAACACTATCGGGCGACCTTGATGGCGCTGGCGCGTCAGTAAGTTCGGGTTCTTATAGCGGCTATGGAACATTCAGAGTTGGTGTAAATGGAAATTCTGGATCAAGCTCTAGCGTTGTAAATTTAACGGCAAACACTTCTTGGACGAGCAACCACAAGATGACTGGGAACTCTTGGCTTGCTTATAAATTAATCCACAACAATGAGGTCTGGACACAGGGCATCCCTCAAGTCCGTGTGAAGGTGCAGGGCCGCAAAATTTATGATCCGAGGCTAGACGGTGGCGGGGTTGGTGGAGGCTCTGGCTCTCATCGATACGACGACGATACAACTTGGGTTTTTTCAAACAATTCAGCACTTTGTGTTCTTGATTTTCTTCTAAACGGAATGTCCGTTGATCCTTCTGATATAGATATGGCTGCAATGAGAGCAGCGGCTGATATTTGTGACGAAAATGTAAACATTCAACTCGCAAATGGATCAAATAGCACACAGGCACGATATACAACGAACGGGGTTTCGTTCTTAAACGATGAAGTCATTGCCACGCTTGAACAGCTTTTAGTACCTTGTCACGGAACCCTTGTCGAAGAAGCGGGTGTTCTTCGCCTTATAGTTCCAAAGGATAGCTCAAGCGTTGTAGTAGGGCTGACCGAAGATGACATAGTTTCCGAGCTTAATATAAATATAAATTCAGAAGTTGCGGGGCGCATTAATAAAGTTTCTGGGACTTTTACTGATAAAGACAGCGACTTCCAGCAAACAGACTTTAGCCCCATTTCTAGCTCATCATTGATCGCAAGTGACGGGCGAGAGCATTTACAGCAAATAGATCTTTCGATGATAACGGACGAGGCAAGGGCGCAGCGCCTGGCTTCCATTGTTTTGAAAGAAAACTCACTGACGAACACGATGGAATTGGTTTTGAAGCCGAAGTTTTCTTATCTCAAGGTAATGGACGTTGTGACAGTTACTTTTGAGCCAGAAAAGCTTGCCAACGTTGGAACCGATAGCATCGTCACAACTGCCACAAAGTGGCACATTTCGTCTTATCAACTTACACCAGATGGTGCGGTCAAGATTTCTTTAGAAGAATATGCTGACAGTTCATATGCTTGGGACACAGCCGACCACGACTATCTCACCAGAACAGCGCTTGCAGATGGCTTCATCGACACAATTACAGCGCCTACATTAGGAACCCCTGTCAAAGAAAACTTCTTGGATGAAGCGGGTAATCAGGTTTTAGCGATGCGCGTTCCTGTCACGCATGGAGGTCATCCAAACTTCACATTTACAGAAATAAAGCTTTTAAAGCATCGATATAATTCTTCGAATGTCTTACAGCAAACAAGCACTTTTGAAAGCGTAAGCCTTACAGAAACAGAAAGCTCTGTCCTGTTTTCTGGGATGTCGTCAACTCCACCAATCGGATCAAGTTCGGGCGACTATATAAGACACTCTATTAGCGCACGAACACATACCGAAAACGGAAAGGTTTCTCCTGAAGCGGTTATTAGTCAAGCTGCAATCCTTTCTGGTGGTTATATAAACAAAGACACAACCGCGCCTAGTGTTCCGACTAATGTATCCGCAGACGGAACGTTGAATGCTGTCGTTGTTAGCTGGACTAATCCAAGTGACATAGACTTGGGGAGTTCTTCTATTTACCGAAACACTTCCAACAACTCAGGAACTTCTTCATTTATTGGCAAGTCATCTGGGACTGTGTTTACCGACAGTGGTTTGAACAACTCTCAGTCTTTTTATTATTGGGTTTCTTCCGTAGACCGTGTTGGAAACGAAAGCGCAAAAGTGGCAACGGGGCAAGTGACTACGGACTCGGCTCCACCAGCGGGTGCTACGGGGCCAACTGGGCCAACAGGTGCGGCGGGTGCGGCGGGTGCGACAGGGCCAACGGGTGCGACAGGCCCAGAGGGTCAAAGTGGGCTTGTCGTAACGCTTAACGGCGCTGATATTATTGTAAATAATATTGATCCAAGAGATAACACTTCTACAGTGCAAACCGCCTTGAATACTGCTTTCTTGGCTGCAAACCCTATGCTTTCTGCAATGAGCGACATCCCAGACGATGCGGTAGTTTGGGCAAGGTTTGTAAATAGCGCCGATACAGAATACGCAGCGGGTCGCGCTCCTACGCAGTTTAGCGCAAGAAAGTGGGTTTATGCTGATCAAGATTGGACTGATAATTCTGGAAGCTTTGAAAATCCCGCTATTTTCTCACCTCTCGTTATCGCAGAGGAAGCGGTAGTTAATCACCAGTCAGCGTTATCAATTACAGCGCAACAGCTTACTATAGGCCAAAATATTAATTATCTTGATGGTGGTGGATGGAAGATTGGGAAAACATCTTATTCAGATACCGCAGATGGTTTATGGATTGGCAACCCAGCGGGATCAAGTGAGTTTGCACTTGCAACGGGAGCAAATGCAGGAAGTGCTAACGAGCATGGAATTTTATTTGATATTAATCAAACCAAATTAATTAACCCAATCATTATGTCAGGAACGGGGTCTTTGCAGACAGCCGTTACTGTTACATCAAATATTTCTAACGTAGCAATAAGTGATAGCAACGGAAAGCTTCCCTCAAATACATCACTGCCAGTTACGGGCATTTCGATAGAGGCAGTAGGCGGCGGCGGCGGCGGTAAAGGCGCAGAATATGGTGCTAACGGCAGTAATGGAATCAGCACCTCTTACGTTTTAACTGGGCGTTATTTAGGGGCTTCATCTGCAACAATCATAAACGTAACTGCGGCGGGCGGTGCAGGGGCAACTACCGCTGCGGCATGGTACGGAAGCGCTGGCGAAGATAGTGCTTTTGCTTTGGGCGGCGCCGCGGCAAATGCCAGCTTTGGCGATGGTTACGATGGATCGAAGGGATCAGGGGGCGGCGGTGCTGGAGGTAGACAGCCAGCTACTTTTACAAGCTCAACGGTTGGTGGATCTGGCGGTAGCGCTGGAGTTCACGCATCTGACTTTGTGGATCTTACTGGCTACACAGAAGTTTATCTTACAATAACTCTTGGCTCAGGTGGGGCGGGTGGAGCCAGCGCAAGATTTAGCAAATTTGGTGGTGACGGGGGCGATGGTGAGGCTAATTATCAAATCCAAACCTCAAGCCTTGAGCAGGTTTATTTAAGCCCATATGAGCCTATTGGAGTAGGGCAAACTTGGTCAAATTTTGGAAGTGGTTCTGGTAGATCGAATAGTGTTCACTATAGAAATACAACAGATCAACCGATCATGGTTAATTTTGGTGGAGCTAATGGGGGCGCGGGAACTGCTCATGTTTGGAATAGTCAATCAAGCACCCCAAGCGGAACTACTGGGTCTATACCAGTTGGGGGAAGTGGTGCGTCTGGGTTTTATGCAGCATTTACTAGCGTTATAGTTCCAGTAGGAGGATGGTATTATCTTGATGGAACTACAAACAGTACATGGGCTGAATTGAGGTGATAAAATGAAATCTTTTTTTGTTCCAAACGATAACTCTTACTTCGTAGAAATATCTGAGCCAAGCAAAAAGTTCCTTGAGGAACACCCAAGGCCAGAGGGTGCTATTGAGGTAGATGAAAGGCCAGAAGAATATTACGATTATGTTGATGGTGCATGGGTAGAAAATGCAGACAGGAAATTAAGTGTTCTTTCAGATCGCGCAAGGACAGAAAGAGATGGAAAGCTTTTTTCTGAGGTTGATCCCATAGCCTCGAATAATCTTAGGTGGGCAGAATTGACTTCTGAAAAGCAAGCGGAATGGACGCAATATCGCACTGATCTTTTAGATGTTCCCCAGCAGTCGGGATTTCCCACGACCATAAATTGGCCCACGAAACCAGATTAGACATTTAAATTAAAAACTTTATCTGATAAAATTACAAAATGTAATAAGTGGAAATCGAAATGAGCGATCAAAGCATTAGCCTTTCAGAAAGCCAACTGGACGCATTGGTGGCAAAGTCGGCTCATATAGGGGCAAAGCAAGCTTTGGCTGACCTCGGTTTGCATGATGAAAATGCAGCAACCGATATTCGAGAAATTCGCAGCATCCTTGATGGTTATAGAATAGCAAAAAGCGGCTTTTTGAGCGCTTTTGGAAAAGCTTTAGCTGTCTGTGTTTTAGCGGTTATTGGATTCGGTATTTACCTCGGAGGGGGTTTAAATGAGTGATAAAGTTTGGAAAAGAGCGGCTGATCACGTCCTTAAAGTGGAGGGAGGCTATGTTGACGATCCTAATGACGCGGGTGGTGCTACTAATTGGGGCATATCATTACGCTTTGTAAAGCAGTCAGGTGTCGATCTCGACATTGATGGCGATGGTGACATCGATGCAGAGGACATGAAGGCTTTGACAAAAAAACAAGCCCTCAAGGTTTACAAGGCGCATTTCTGGGACGGGAAAGCATACCCAAAAATGAAACACGCCGAAGTCGCAATTAAATGCTTTGATATGGCGGTGAATATGGGGCCAAAGCAAGCCAACAAACTCGCCCAACGTGCAGCCAATGATTGCGGCGAAAAGCTTGTTGTTGATGGTGCGATTGGCCCAGCATCAATTGCTGCCATGAACTGGATCGACGAAGGTTCGATGATGAACGCATTGCGAAATCGACAGGCCGATTTTTACCGCGATCTGGTGGTCAGAAAACCGTCATATAAAAAGTTTTTGAAAGGATGGCTCAACAGAGCGGCTTTATAAGCGCAGAGACGCTGCCACGCTCGCATAGAGGCCCACTGAGGCACTAAATGCTTGCAAACGCCCCAATAGTCGCGGGGTGAAAAAATGATCTGTGCGATAACCTCAGTCGCCTTTGGCATGTACCCATTCGGGGTGATGTATAAGGCGTGTATCTACCGATGCCCGATTGAGAAGTCGGCGTTTTATTATCATTATCCAAAAGTCATCAGAACTTCGCCCGAAGGGCTATGTCCCGCCTACGTCATCGTGGGGCGACCAGCATGATTGACCCATTTACAGCACTGGCGGCGGTTAAAGCGGCGGTGTCTGCGGGTCAGGAATTGATAAATGTTACCAAGCAGATAGGCGAGTTTTTTGATGGAGTGGACGATCTACGCGCTGCCCATGAGAAAAAGAAGAACAGCCTTTTTTCTGGGTCAGATGAAAACGCAATGGAGACTTTTGTAAATTTACAAAGGGCCAAGGACGCCGAAGAAGAACTGCGTCAGATCGTAATTGCCACCAGAGGTTTTAGCGCTTGGGGTGAGCTTCAAGCCATAAGAGTTCAAGCAAGAAAAGACCGAAAGGCAAAGGTTGAGGCCGAGAAAAAGCGCAAGGCAAAGATGGTTGAGCGCATCGTGCTTTATGGTGGCGCAGTCATAATCGTTTCAATCATGATTGGGATAACCATTGTCATAATTCTAGCAAGGCAGGGGCGGCTCTGATGGCTGATGGCGTCAGTGGAATTGGCTCTGCACCGTTTAATGTCGGCTCACATATACATGAGCAAACGAGGGCGCGTGAGGCTATCGAAACCCATTTGGCAGAGCAACGGGTCGAGAAAGAACACAGGGCCAATCACAGCCATTTAGAGGCGTTGGCAAAGCAACGTTTTGACTTGGGTGAAACTTATGATCGATTTGGTCGAAAGACAAACGCCGACAGGCCGCAAGGAACAAAAATCAACATAGAGGTTTGAAAGATGTCAGCAAAAAAACTTGAAGTGGGTTCGGAGTTCGAAACCTTAGACGTGGACGGGGATGGCATTGTTTCCGATGCAGAACTGCGGATGAGAAAAGAGTTCGTTCGGCTGGATAATGAGGACAGAATGGCTGATCAGCAAAGAATGATGGCTTGGGCCTCAATGATCTTTGTGATGGCGGTTGTTGCCATACAATACACCCCCCTAGTTTCGCTTGAACGCATTCAAGCAACATTGGGATTTGTGAACACTGTCGTTCTGGCCCAGATCGGCGTTGTTGTTAGCTTTATGGGGTTCTCTGCACTTGGGAAAAAGAATGCAAAAAAGGAAACTGAATGATGTTACAAGCTTTGATCAGCCCTTTAACTTCTCTAGCTGGGACTTGGCTTAATGGAAAAGTCGAGCAAAAGGCCGCAGAAACAAAAGCCAAAGTCGCTCGCGCCGAAGCGGAGGCTCAAATTATGGTCAGTCGCGCAACGAGCGAGGCAGATTGGGAAAAGATTATGGCGCAAGGGTCAAACCATTCATGGAAAGACGAACTCTACGCAATAATTTTCGCCATACCCTTGTGTTTGGCCTTCGCTGGGGATTGGGGGCGCACTGTGGTCGAGAACGGATTTCATGCGCTTGATGCTTGCCCTGATTGGTACAAGGCTGCGCTGGGGATCATAATTTCTGCAAGTTTCGCAAGCCGCCAAGCTTCTAAGTTTTTTGGGAATAAATAATGACAGATTTAAAAATCCCTGTTGCCCTTGTTTTCGCGATGATTGCTCAAGTTGTGGCTGCAGTTTGGTGGGTTTCGGATCAGGCGCATAAGATCGAATACTTGCAGGGCGAGATTACGACTTTGACGGATGCGGTCATTCAGCTTGAACTGGACGCCGACGATCTGATCAGATTTGCAGAGTTCACCGAGAACAAGTGGCGTGAGGGATACGACGAAGATCCAAGCTACACGCGGATCTTCGGTTCAAAGTAGTCCATTAAGGTTCAACAGTGTGTTGTAAAAATATGCCTAAATCAACATTTTGTGTTGGTTTGCTTGTCATGCACTAATGAATAAGCTAAAGGTAAAGCATTCATATTTGAGAATCTGAATTTCTACACAATAGAAATCCAAAGCTTTCGATATGTTTGGGTTTCCCTTATGGGAAAAACTATAGAGGGGGGCGCTTGCTCCCCTTTTTTTTGTTCAAACAGGCCCAACGGGTCTAACGGGGCCAACAGGTCTAACGGGACAGGCCCAACAGGTGCGGCGGGTGCGACAGGGCCAAAGGGCGTGACGGGTACTGATACAGTTGTATCACTTGAAGTTTGTTATTTGAGAACATAAAGTGAATTTTTAAATTTATATAAAGAAAAACAAAGCTATTTTTTATCACTTGTTTCTTTCATGCACTCCCTTGGTAAGGGAGAGGTCGGGAGTTCAATCCTCCCCTACAGCACCATTTAAAATCAATAACTTAGCTAAAAATTGAGAACAAAATAGAACGTCGAAAGTGATACAGTTGTATCAGTTGGCCCAAAATCTTTACAATCTATAATTTTTTTATGCTCAAAATTGAGTTGCAGAAACTGCGCGTTGCCCTCTGGCTGGTGTAAAGATCATGTAGTTGTCCATAATGGTTTTGATGTCTGTCACCGTCAGGTCGGATATGTCAGCCAAAGGGACGCCACCTTCAGCCATCCAAACGCAAGCAGAATGTTTGAGAACATGCGGAGTCAGGTAGTCTATGCCGACACGCTGACCCGCCGCCGCAACGGCTCGCCTGATGCTCTTTAGCTTTTTCCCGTTATGTTCGATGACATAATCCGTTTCAGCCGCCACGCGAGCCTCTGACAGCATAGACTGCAAATCAGACCCATCGATCACGGGCATCTGACCTCGCCTTTTTTTGGTCATATCTCTTTCGGGATTTATAAAGTGTATTTTGTCAAAAATAACGCGATCCCATGTTAGATCCAAGATTGCGCCCATTCTGTGACCAGAACTAAGTGCCAACATCATAAACAGTTTAACATGGAAGGTTGGGCAAGCCTCGAATATCAGCCGAGCTTCTTCTTTAGTGATGTGAAGTTTCCCCGTTGACTGAATTGAAGGAACGCTGAAAACTGATCCTGTCGGGCAAAAACCCTCAGATACGCAAAACTTCACTGCAGCACTCAAACCCCTAAGTTCACGACCAGCCGATGCCTCACTGACGTTCTTGGCTTTAGACCAGCCCTTTCGTTTAAACTTTTGAGCGGTTCTGTGCTTTACATAGCTTCTGCAAATTTGCTTTGAGATCGTATTCGCTGGCATCTGTCCAAAGTAGTTAATCAGATTGATGTCCTTTTGAACGTCATAGGTTCCTGAGATCTTGTGATTTTCAGCGTAATATTTAAGGCATTCAAAAACAGAAGGAGCGACAGACAGCCGCTCCCTTTCTTCGTGTTTTATAAAATTAGCTAACTCTCCGAGAGCGCGTTTCTCATCCTCAAACCCCGTCGAAAGGAATTTTCTTCTTCCGCTTTCGTCGTAGTATCGGATGCACAAAAAGCGGGTGTTCGCTCTTGTGACGAGCTTGGGATGTGGTTTGCTTTGCATTGTTCTTCGTAAGATTTCCAGTCCTCACCAAGAACTACCATCTTGCCAGCGAGTTTCATAGCAGGGAGTTCACCCCTATCAACCACTCGCCTGATGGTCATTCGACTGACACCCCATCGAAAGGCAAGTTGCTTATAGCTAAGAGCGGGAAGAAACTCATCTTTAAAAGGGAATTTCGTCATCCACATAACCCCCTGCTGAACCTTCAACCTGATCTTTTTGGTTCATGTTTATATGACCATTTTGCGATTGCTCACTGCCATAATTTGTAAGGGGCTTTTCTGTTAAATTTAGAATAGACCCGCGAAATCGATCAACCTTAATGTCGGTTGAAATGCGATCATTCCCGTTCTTGTCAGACCACTTTCGATAGGTGATCTGGCCTTCCACATGAAGCTTTGAGCCTTTTTTAACGTAGCTTTTTATATAATTGACGGTCTGCTCATTGTAGACCACAACGCTGTGCCACTGGGTGACTTCCTTGGGGTTGCCTTGCTTGTCTTTCCACTTTTCGCTGGTTGCCAAAGTGAAGGTTGCAAATTCACCAATGTCGCTGCCGCGAATTTCTGGGTCTTTGCCCACATTTCCGATTAAGGTTGCTTTATTATACATGTCTGGGTTTCCCTTTTTTATAGATAGACTTTTGATTTTTCGTTGATTTCATTGTCAGATACGCGCTCTGCAATGTTGGTCAGTTGTGGAACCATTGTTTCAAAGCACTTGTCAGCCCAAGCGCTGCCGCCTTTGCCTGTGTTCCGAATTTCGGTGAGTTCCGTATGAAAGCGTTTCTCGACTTCAGCGTATTGCTCTTGAGTTGTGCAGATCTCGAACACTGCCAGCGCCTCTTCGCGCCAAAGTTTTAAAACCGCGCCAAGCTTGGCTTTGTCTTGTGCCGCAATCTTCAACAAATCGGCGGTTGTGACAGACTGCCACTTTTCCTGATGCTCTTGTAAAAAGCTGCCATGCGGTTGAGTTTTAATGACTGTCGCGTTTGGCAAAACCTCTTTGATTTGCTTGAAGCCCTCTGTATCTTCAAATGGGTGAGGATGAATGTTGTTCTTAAGGCCTTGCTGGTAATGATCCCACTGTTGAAGCTTTTCAGCCTTGTCGGGAACTCCCATCAATTCATTGAGGCTGGCAAACTCACCGCCATGCAACCCCATCTGAGCAAGAGCGCGCCCGATAGAACTGGTTTCGCAATTTTCTAAGGCCGAGGTCTTGTTCACATTTGTCGATCCACGAACTTCCTCTGCGTGGCCCGTTGCGAGTTCTTTTCCATCTGGATCAAAGATAGATGCTTTGAACACAATCATCTTTCCATCGTTCGCAATCATTTCGGTTTTTATTTGATGACGTGGGTGAAAGGCGCGAAAAGCTTCTATGCGCTGGCTGACATCGTGATATTTTTTGCCGCCACGCACTGGGGTTCCTTCCATCCTGTCAATAAGAGCCATCGACATATTGAGGCTGTCGGTTGAGGATAAATCATTCATGTTTGGGTTTCCTTATAAGAATATTTTTATTACGGAATGTATTACATATGATAACAAATAGAAAAACGCAAGGCAAAAATATGCCTTACGCTTAATTTTGATTACATAATGTTAATTTAGTCGATCTGTCGTTTTACCCAAACTACTGGGTGAACTGATTTTATTTTCACGCCAGAGATAGGTGCTGAGTTCGCAACCCTTACCGTGTAGAGAGATCTTTCTTCTGGGCGAAGGGTTCCGATATACCTGTCACCTTCCTCAGTTACAAAAAGGCATTCATAATCTTTTTGAACTGCAACTTTTGGGGTAATCCCTCGCTGCCTTGCGTAAATCAAATCTCCGCTATGATAGGTTGGTTCATATCGATCACTGCCAACAATGGTGATCAAATACGTTTCAACATCATCCCCTAATTGTATTTTGGGGGCCATTAAATCGCTCTTAACAGTCAACTTCACGTCACTCCCTAATTCGTATTCGACAGGTTGCAGACCTAAAGTTGGAGATCCAGTTAAGAACTGAACGTCCGTTCTAAGAATGCTGGCAAGCTTTTTGAGGTCATCAACAGATGGCTCAGTCCTACCACTCTCCCAGTGAGCAATCGCCCCCTGTGAAAGTTTCATTTTTTTTGCGACCTCATGCTGACGAAGGCCGCTATCTTTTCTCAACTTCTTGAGTCTTTCTGATACACTTGTCATAACAATTCTCCCCTTAAGGTGGGGTTGCTACTCCCCATTAATTAAGTTTGGTTTCCATTTTCGCTCCAATCGCAACCACTTAGTAAATATAGACAAACTATATAAATTGTTTTTTTCTAAAACAGACCAGTTAAAATAAAGCGTCCAGTCCCACGAACCATTCACAAAAGATCTTAAAAAGGCTTGAAACTTCATCATTTGCCTGTTGACTCTTGATCTTTTGCCTACGCTGACGATGAAAGACCAGCTAAAAAAGCTTTGTCCTGACCAGAACCTAAAAAAGCTTTGTGCTGACAAGAACCGTTGCAAATAAATATTACATTTTGTAAATTTAATGATATTAAAAGAAAACTCGCAGGGTGGATCAATGAGCCAAATAAAAGAACTTCTGGTCGCCTTGGGTGGGCCATCAAACGTTGCTCGAGAATGCGGTTTAAGTCGCTCTGCTGTATCGCAGTGGATCAGAAGAGACGCTATCCCCACCCAACATGCTTTGATCGTTTCAAGTCTTGCATTTAAGTTTAGCATCGAATTAACCCCCGAACAAATCCTTCAGAAAGTTTACAAAATGTAACCCTTAAGGAGTTTTTTTAAAAATAAAATGACAAAATGTAAACAAGAAATATATGAGATACAAAAATTGGTATTATTTTAATGGAATTTGAGATCCCCATTCAGGCAGTTCCAAAGGCAAGACCTCGCACATTTAAAACATCTGGGGGGATTTCACACACATATACGCCTAAGAAAACAAAGGACTTTGAAGATTTCGTGCGAACTTGGCTTCAATTGAAATATAAGGGCAACCCAATAGAGGGGCCAATAAATTTAAAAATAAAGTTTTCGCTAAAAGTCCCAAAGTCTTACACAAAAAAGAAAAGGCTTGAGTGTTTGTCAGGTGGATCGAATCATTTCATTAAGCCCGATTTAGACAACCTTGAAAAAAGCGTCATGGATGCTGCCGAGGGGATTCTTTATCACAACGATAGTCAGATTTGCAGCAAGATCAGCTCAAAGAGGTGGTCAGAAGAACCCCTTATTTTATTGGAGATTGAGCCAGTAAAGTCATTATCATTACGTTTTTAATACGAAGTCGAAACGTTGTCGAAACGTTATCGCGACACATAATACATAATACATAATACATAAATATATACATATTTAGCGGCTTTCGCCGTTTTTTTGGGAAATCATTTGACTGCTGCATTTTCTGGAGTTAGATGCGTAAATCATAAAAAATTACGAACAACGTAATTATGCCCAAACATGAGAAAGAAGACATGAAAGATAAATTCACAAAATTCGTGCCTCTGTATATTCGAGATTATCGCGCAGACACAGGACACCTCACTTTAGAACAACATGGAGCCTACCTGTTACTTTTGATGGAGCAATGGGAAAGAGGTTCAATTGCGAATGATGATTATGCTTTACGCAAAATTCTTCTAGGCAACACTGCAACGGAAGATGTTTTCCAAGTCATAGATGATTTTTTCACTGAGGATGAGGTGGGTTTTGTCCAGCCGCGTCTAAAGTCCGAGCGGGAAAAGGCATCAGAGATTTACAATCGAAAGGCTGACGCCGCACGACAGGTTGCACAAAAAAGAAGCGTGGAAAAAAAACCTTTAGCAAAAAAAATTACGCAACGTAAAGAAAAGCAAAAACCTGTTGACAAAATGTTAGCGACAGAACCAAGGTACGAGTTCAATGGGAGTGTCATAAAGCTGACGAAGAAAGATTTTGACGGATTTAAAGAATTATTTCCGTTAATTGATTTGATTTCTGAACTGAAGCGGTTCGACTTAGCATTTTCACACGAAAATATAAAGAACTGGTACATGCAGCTTCAAGCAAAGTTGAAGTACCAGAACGATAAAAAAGTGAGCGAGCGGAACGAACCTAAAAAATTAAGATCACCGAGAGGTGCGATATGAAGACAGTTTCAGAAGGGCTTTTAGAGCAAGGGATAAGATTAAAAAGTTACGGATCTGGCACTCACAGAACCACTTGTCCAAAATGTTCGGCAAGCCGAAAAAACAAAGCAGACCCGTGCTTGTCCGTCACCATTGATGGTGATGCTGCGGTGTACTTTTGCCACCACTGCGAAAGCGAAGGAAATCAATTTTCTGGTAAGGTTGCCGAGAAAGCCGATGATTTCAAATTTGCAAAAAAAACCACCTATGAAAAGCCAAAGACGGTTCAAGAAGTTCTTGAGGTCGATGCAATCATGAAGTGGTTCGAGGGCCGAGGCATTGATGCCAAGACGGTTGCAGCATTCAACATTGCACAATGTCCAAAGATGTTTGAGGGCAAACAGCGCATGTTTATTGCGTTTAACTATTATCGTGATGAAGAACTTGTTTCTGTCAAATATCGTCGAGCCGTAAACGAAAAGCCATATGGCTACAGTCAGGAAAAGGGCTGTGAGCAAATCTTTTATGGCCTTCACTTAGTCAAACCAGATGAAAGCGAAATCGTTATCACAGAGGGCGAAATCGATGCGATGTCGGTGTATCAGGCAACAGGAAAAGCTGCATTGTCTGTTCCAACGGGTGCAAAAGCTGAATATAAACACGTCAACGAAAAAAGCTTTCATTTTCTGGACGATCAGCGAGCGCTAATCGATCAGGCCGAAAGAGTTGTCATCATGAGCGATGGTGACGAAGCTGGACGTGGCTTGGCGAACGAATTGTCTCGACGCATTGGGCGCGATAAATGCGTAAGGGTGCGCTACCCCGAAGGATGCAAGGATGCAAACGATGTTTTGCTGGATTTTGGCGAAGATATTCTTTGCGAAATAATCGAACATGCTGAAGCATGGCCCATTCGAGGCGTTCATTCAGTTTATGATTACGAACAAGAAGTGTTCGAAGATTACGAGGGATTGACGTTCGATCCTCTGACAACAGGTTTTGCAAATTTAGATGATTATATGAAGATCGTCGAAGGCCAGATGTCGATTGTCACAGGCATTCCGAACTCTGGTAAATCTGAATTTCTCGATCAAATAATTCTGAACATGACGAAAATTCATGGATGGAAGTTTGGCATTTGCTCTTTTGAAAACAAGCCCCAACATCACATTCGAAAGTTTCTCGAAAAGCATATTGGAGCGCCATTTTACAGCGATGGGCCAACGCGCAGAATGTCGAAGTCAGAGATCTCTAGCGGAATGGAATATCTGAACAAGTATTTTAAATTTATCAGATACAATGATTGGCGCGAGGCTACGCCAACAATTGACCACATTTTGGATCAAGCAACAATTCTTGTTAAAAGGTACGGGATCAAAGGTCTTGTGATCGATCCATACAATGAACTGGACAGGCCTCTTGATCGTGAAACAGAATACGTTTCTTTGATGCTGGCAAAGGTTCGACAGTTTGCCGAAGCCAATGACTGCCACGTTTGGTTTGTCGCCCATCCTAAAAAGATGATAACCATGCACGAAGAAGAAGTTCCAGTGCCAACTGCCTACGATATTGCTGGCAGCGCAAGGTGGGCTGACAAAGGTGATATGATTTGGGCGGTTTCACGCGACAGGCGTGACACATCAAAACCCGTCGAGGTTCACATTCACAAGGTCAGGGACAAATACGCTGGTCAAGTCGGCTGCGCCTTCTTTCACTATGATCGATTGACGGGTCGCTACAGTCCAGCCAGTGAGCCGACAGAAAACTTTCAGTCAAATGGCACAGTTTCAAACGGCGCTTGGTACAATCAAGACTGATCTTTAAAGTAGCTATCAACATCTAGGAACGGATCGAAACCACCCTCGCTCCGTTCCATTGCATAAGCCATGATGACTTTTGCGTAGTAAGGCACGGGCAAAACGCCACGAAACCATTTGCTCACGGTTCCCTGATTGACGCCGATATATTCGCCAAAAGCTTTTTGAGTGTTCTGCGGAAACAGTGACCGAACGATTTTAAAAAATTCGTCTGTTTCTGATTTTATATTTTCTGCCATGATCTGCTCTATTTTTGGCAACCATATGCGAAAAGAATATTAGTTGTCTACCTCATATTTTTCTGCCCACTCATCAATTGGCGTTTTTAAGCGATAGAACTGGTGGCAGACAGGACAGTTTCGAACAAACTGGCTCCGATAAAACAGCCGCGCATGGCAGTCGGGACAGAAATCAAAACGGCTTGTTTTTAAGTGCCATTGTATCGGTTCAGCTTTGACAATCTTCTCCAAATTATGCCTCATTACATTTTGTAATATTTTTGGGTGCGTTTTGTCGCTTCTTTTGCTATTTTGTAATCATCAGCAAAAGGAAAAGTCCTATGGCATATGGCAAGAGTACCAAAAAACTTTCTGCGTACAGCATGAAGTCTACCAAATCTGGCGCGAAAAAGAAACCAAAAGGCAAAAAGAAATGAATTACTCGGTCAGCATTGACCCAATCGACACAGTGACGCCTTTCGGGAACAACCCCCGTCAGATCACGCCAGATGCGATTTCGAAGGTAGCGAAGTCAATTGACCTTTATGGCTTTCGTTCCCCGATTATAGTTGATGATGACCGAGTAATATTAGCGGGTCACACTAGGCTTTTAGCGGCGCAGAAACTGGGCCTGACAGAGGTTCCCGTTCATATAGCCTCTGGGCTATCGAAATCCAAAAAACGCGCCTATCGGCTCGCAGACAACCGTGCTGCGGAAGAGAGCCGTTGGGACTTTCCCATGTTGACCGAAGAGCTTGGCGAATTGATGGACGAAGGCTTTGACTTGGCTGACACACTTTTTGACGCCAGTGAGCTTTCAAAGCTTTTTCCTGATGCCGAGCCAGACGAAAGCGATGAGCCAGAGCAGTCAGAGGTTCCTGATGAGGCTATCACCAAAGATGGCGACAAGTGGATTTTGGGCAATCATGTTTTGGTTTGCGGTGACAGCAGCAGCTTGTCCGTTTTAGACGAGGCCACAGGCGGGAAAACTCCTGATCTTGTTTACACTGATCCACCTTATGGAATTGATGTTGGCAACCAGTCTCAGGGCAAAGGCGGGGGAGTTGCCAAAAAGATCGATTATGGCGTGAACAATTGGGATAAAGAGATCCCGTGGGACGCAGTTCAAAATTGTTTTTCATTTGACAGCAAAGTTTTGATTTGGGGCGGCAATCACTTTTGCCACAAACTGCCACCAAGTCGAGCGTGGATAGTCTGGGACAAAGAAAACGGCGACACAGACTTTGCTGACTGCGAGCTTGCTTGGACAAACTTCGACGGGCCTGTTCGGCTTTACAAGTTTAGATGGGCGGGAATGCTGCAAGGCGACATGGCAAACAAAGAAGAGAGGGTTCACCCAACCCAAAAGCCTGTCGCATTGGCAAAGTGGGTTTTTAATAAATTTAAAATCCAAGGGCTTGTCTTGGACTTGTTTGGTGGATCTGGGTCAACCCTCTTGGCTTGTGAGCAAATGGGTCTGGCTGCGGCTCTGGTCGAGCGTGAGCCACGCTACTGCGATGTGATCATCGAACGGTGGCAAGAATTAACAGGACAAGAGGCGGCTTTGGAAAGCGGGGAAACGTTTAATGGTGAAAAGTCAAAAAGAAATATGGGCGCGGATCGGGCGGCTTAAAATGTTGATCGCTTACGAAAAGGGCCGAAAGCCTTCTGACTATCGAGTGATTTCTGGGTTTAGAAATGAAGTCATAATGCTTTACGAAATTCTTTGCCCCGCCCCAGAAAAAGAGGAAAAGCAAGATGCCTAAAGATCCAAGGCTTGCAAGGGCTGGAGTCGAAGGTTTCAACAAGCCCAAGCGCACCCCAAATCACCCGAAAAAATCTCATGTCGTTGTCGCGAAAGTTGGCAGCGAGATCAAAACCATCCGCTTTGGTGAGCAAGGTGCAAAGACTGCGGGTAAACCCAAGGCTGGCGAAAGTGATCGCATGAAGAAAAAACGTGCAAGCTTTAAGGCACGACACGCAAAAAACATAGCAAAGGGCAAAATGTCGGCGGCTTATTGGGCTGACAAAGAGAAGTGGTAAAATGTACGAATACAACTGCAAACTCCGAAGAGTTGTTGATGGCGACACCATCGACGTTGAGGTGGATCTAGGCTTTGATGTTTGGGTTCACGAGCGCGTCCGAATGTACGGGATAAACACTCCAGAAAGTCGAACAAAAGACCTCTGGGAGAAAGATTTAGGAAAGGCCGCGAAGACGCGGCTTTTAGAACTTCTGCCCCCTGCGTTTACCCTAAAAACTCAAAAAGACGCCAAAGGAAAGTTCGGTCGGATCTTGGGCGTGGTCGAGGTTGAGGGAAAGAACATCAATGAGCAATTGATCCTCGAAGGACATGCGGTCGAGTATCACGGCGGCTCGAAACCCAACTGGCGCGAAATAAAGGGGGTCTTAAATGAAAAAACCGACGAAACGTAAGGTTCCCGCAAAATACACGAAGGGATTAAGCCCCGCCGACAAGAAAAAGCGAGAGGCAGAACTTAGACGCAGAATGGCAAGCAAAAGCCCCAGCTATGCCCCGCTTGCCACCGATTACGGTAAGGACGGAAAACTGCGGAAAACAAAAACGTCCAAACACACAACTAAATTCAAAAAGAGGTTCGGTTAAAATGGCAATAAGCGCATCTGCTGATAAAGCACTTACCAATAAAGCGAAAAAAACAGGTATCTCTAAGACATATCTCAAACAAGTCTACAATCGTGGCATGGCTGCATGGGCCACGGGTCACAGGGCTGGCGCTTCGCAGGGCGCATGGGCAATGGCTAGGGTCAATTCATTCGCCACCAAGGGTAGCGGCACATGGGGAAAGGCCGATGCCGATATTGCCAAAAAGGTAAGAGCCTCGAAAAAGAAAAAGAAATAAAAAGACTGCAAGTTGATGAGGTATGCCTATTAACTCTGTCAACTCAGGTTACAGCGAAGAGCAAGTTTTCATTCGCTCTGTTCCTTGTCCGTCTTGTGGGGCGCAGCCTCGACAACATTGCTTCAGACCCGCCTCAAAAAAAACAGGTTTAATTCACAACCACAATGAACGGCAACAACTTTGGCATAAAGTTTTAAAAAGGTGGGAAGATAAGACTTTAAGATCGGAAAGAAACTTGAAAGCAAAGCAGTTCGGGACAAAAAGGGAAATATACACATAAAAAGACCCGCCATGTTGGGAGGATTAACAAGGCGGGTCAGTCAAAGGGAGAATAATATGAAAACATCACATGAAATTACCCTACACGAAATTACCCTACACCATTTAAATTTAAAAATCCATTACAAAGCGTAATATCGTCAAAATGCCCGTTTTTCTCATATAAAAAAGGGGTTTGAGTTTATAAATTAAAAAATTAGCGCTTGACTTTTGTATGCTTTTAGCATATTATTAATTTATCAGGTCGTTAGAGCCTGTTTATAAACCCAAACATAAGGAGGTCAGAAATGACTTTTCACTCTACAAAAAATTTCGTTTACAACGATGGGGGCCGTGCCGCCTCTGGTCGCCAAGGTTCCGCAAGGGATTGTGGCGTTCGAGCAATGGCAATCGCCTTAGACCTCTCTTATGAGGAATGCTACCGCGAACTGGCGCAAGCCAATAAAGACGCTGGCGGCAAAAAGTCGGCTCGCAACGGGTTGATGAAATCCGATTACGAAAAAGTCTTGAACAAGCATGGGTGGTTCTGGAAGCCAGCCCCGAAGTTCGAGGGCCGAAGGGCCAAGGCGTCTGACACTGATGGCGTGGTGATTGCGCGAATGGCGCGTCACTTTTGCGCGGTCATTGATGGAGTCCCACACGACACCTTCGACAGTTCGCAGAAGATGGTCTATGGCGTCTGGGTTCACGCGATAAATCACTGAACCCTTGAGGGCGGGAAATTACACCCGCCCTTTTTAATTTAAAAAAGATTACAAAATGTTATTTAATATATTGACTAATATGCCTAAAGCATTTATTTATAAATTTATAAACAATAACCCAAACAGAAAGATCGATAAAATGGCAAACTCAATCAAAGCAATCTGGTGTGATAACGTAGCGGTTCCAAGCATCGAAGAAGGTAAGCGCGTTGCGTATAAGTTTATCTCAGGTGGTAGATATGTAACTGGCTTCGAGTGGAGCGAAGTTTCCTCATTCGTCGTAACTGGTGATCAGGCTGATTTCACAAGAGCCGTTGAAAGCTGCTTGGTTCAAGCTGACGATCACCACCACGTTTTCATCGAAGGCTTTGATTTCAACGAAACCAATAAAACTTGGGAAGTTTGCCTCGGTTCTTGAGGCTGACTTTCAAAATAAAACCCCAAACATAAGGAGCCAAGAAATGGCATTAGATTTTTCATCACCCACATGGGACTTTCCAATCTTAGAAGAGCGTTTGCCCCACCCCATCAATCAAGGCGAATATGTCGATGGCTTAAAGGCAATCATCAATGGAAACACAAACGAAGTTTTGAATGTTTCTGGATCAGGTTACACCGTTCTTCATAATCGCGATGTAGTCGAGGCGCTTGAGGCCAGCCTAAAATCGGCAAACGTTTCAAGAGACTGTGATTTTACGGTCAAGGCAGTTGACGATGGCAAGAAGCTTGTCTGTGAGGTTCTCTACCCAGACGTTACCATCGAACCGAAGAAGGGCGACTTCACGCAGTTTCGAGTTCGCGCTTACAACAGCTACGATGGCGTTTGGCCCTTCAGCGAAGAGTGTGATGGACTCCGTTGTTTTTGCGACAACGGCATGGTGTCACCCATGATGATTGCGGCGCAGCGCTTGCGCCACACTAACAGCATCAACATCGAAGGCGTGACAAACCGCATCGTTCAAAACTTTGAGTTGTTTCAAACGCAGTCAGATCTTTGGGCGCGGATGATGAAAACCAAGGTGGACAAATCAGCATGTCTGCAATTTTTCAAAACTCGCGTGATCAACAATCAGGGCAAGGCTACCAAAGAAAACTACAGCCTCAAGCAGTTTGCGCGTCTCAGCGATCAACTGGATTATGAGTTTCAGTTGCACGGGCCGACACAGTGGGCGCTTTATAATTGCCTCACGTTTTGGTCAACGCACACAGGCGAATACGCCAACCCTGCAGTCACAACCCGCGCTCGCGAAAAGCAAGTTCGGGAAGCGATGAAGTCAGGCGCTTGGAACCAGTTAGAGCTTGCATAACAGAGGGGGCGCAAAGCCCCCCACCAAACCCCAAACAGGAGAGATCATGGAACACTCAGCATTAAATAAATTGCACGAATTGCGCGATCAAATCGACGCGCTGGCAGATCAAGCGGCTGAAATCGTTCGGGAGAACTTCCCAACGCATTGGGAGTTCGCTGAAGATTACTGCGTTTTTCAGATGACCAGTAGTTGGAATGATTACAATCAGACCTTTTCAACACTGATTGCTGATATTGGAAAGGAACTTGAAGATGGCTAAATTCAAAGGGCCGAAGTCTAGTTTTGTTGGCGCACCAAATGCAAAGCCAATGGAAACTTTGTCTGATGTTATGGCGCACAACTTGAGGGCAATGTCTGCTGCCGCCGCCGCCGATGTTGAAAAGCCAAACACTGCAACAGGCACAGGCGGGAACTGGTATAATCACGTCCTGTCTGGGATCGCAGTTCCGCACAAATCCTTTTTGCATCACTTCTCTGGTCGTGACGAAAAGGCTGATTTTTTACTGCGTAAGTTTCGCAAGGATTTGACTAGCGCCACGCGGATCTCTTTGTCGCCGCAGTTCCTAGAAATCGCGGTTGAGTTGGGAATGTCTTATCCAAAATATCTGACAAAAGCGATTGCGCGATCAACGCCACCCCTCGAAAACATTTGGATTGAGTGGAACGAGGGCGAACGCTTTGCCGCAACGAGTAAGGTGTTGAAGAAGATGGGGGCTAAACACGTCGAGCCTGAGAACGTGGCAAACAATGACACGGGCTACTTGATCCGCAGCGATCACCGTGGTGGTTACGAGTTTCAATGCGTATTTCAAGCTGATCATGGGAACGGCAAAGAGGCGATTGGATTTCCCGCATTGAGTTGGATGTTTAACCCAAATGCTGATGAACCATACACAACGGATGGGATGAACCGTCAGCGCGTTGTTCAAGGCTTGCCAATGGTGGGTCGTGACACTGATGAGGCTAACAGGGTCAAGCTAATTACGGCTCTCTGGGGCGCTGATTACATGAACGTCCATAAAAGCCAAGATGTCTATGGTGACCTTTTGCAGACGTGGCAGTGGAACGTGACATCAAGCATTCATGATCTTGGCCCTTCGATGTATCCGCAGCTTTACAATAACACCGAGGCTGACGAGTTGGCAGAAGATGCTGACACAATGCATCTGGGCGACATGCGGTTTTTGGTGGCAGTTTTTGCTCTGCTGAATTATCCGCGAATTGTTCGGATGGATGCGCCAGCCCCGAAGAAGGTCAGCGCGATTAGGTGGGGCAAACCACTTCCAAAAAATGAGGTTAAGGTGGTTGAGGTCGATCTGCCCAAGAGGCGGGGCGTAAACCTTTATCAGCAGCTATTTACGGGCCAAGGAGCGCCAAAGCGTCAGCATGAGAGGCGAGGACACCCAAGGCGATACAAGGACGCACAGGGGCGCATAATCAAAGAGATCTGGATTAAGCCAATGACCGTTGGAAACCCAGAGTTGGGCGTGATCGAACACGAATATTTTTTAAAGGCTGGCGGGGATACGTTCAAGAAGTCGAAAAATGCTTGACCGACTTAATTACAAAACGTAATTTAAAAATGCTCGATAGCAGCCTGTGGCTGTTGATGCCCTCAACTACTGCCCCCCTTGGCTAGGACACGCACTGCGATAGGGGGGCGACTTTTCTCAAAAAGCAAACCCCCCCAGATTTCTCTGAGAGGGTTCCCTCTTACCTAAATGATAACTAGCTGAACACAGATGACCCAAATAACAAGAAGTGTCGTATTTGTGTTGAAAGGGTGACCAAACCCTGATTTTGCAACTGGTTAAATTATACCCAAGAAAGCTGCCTTGGGTCAACCTGATTGGGCAGAAATTTTATATCAATTAGCTGATAATCTTTACCGCCTGTCTTGCTTTTTATGACAGGGCCAACAGGCTTCAGCTTTTTTATTTCATCAGGCTGAAGAACCATTTTATCGTTTCCATATTCAAGTTGAAGCCCACCCTTTTTGATCGCGTCTTGGGCCTCATAAGTTCTGATTGAGAGATATTCTCCCTTCCACAATTTAGTGACGGTTTTCTTCTTCATGTTTGGGTTCCTTTTTATTACGTTTTGTAAATATAACTTATTTTAATTAATAAAAAAATACATAATGTTGTAATTTATGCTTGATTATATTCTTTAGGCATATTATATAACTTATATAAAATAAAAAAACCCAAACGAAAGATTGAAAAAATGAACAACGTAAAAGCAGAAAACATCATCCGCAAGATCGCCAAGGCAATCGGTCAAGAAAGCATCTTGGTTGGTCTGGCATTGGTTAAGCAGCTTGAGCTTGACAAAGAAGATCGCATGATCGCGCAAGCCTACGAGATCGTGAACGGCTCAATCGAAACCGCTCTTTATAAAAGCTATGTCGCCTCAATGGCGAAGTCGTGAGGGGGGGTGATATGAGCTATTGCGTCCAAGCCTCAAACGCCAAAGGCGATTTTCAAGTTCAAATGGTTTCACAGGGAAGCGAGGCAGACATTCTGCACTCAGCCCTTTGGAACGCCGAGGATAAAAACGGCAACAAAAAGTGGTCAACCGTTAGAACCACAGTCGTTGAGGGTAAGTCATGATTAGATTTCTCCTTGGCATATCCATCATCATTATTTCAGCGGGGGCGTCTGATGCAGACATTCGCCTCGCTGAGTTGATCGTCCCAACGATTTTGGGCGCAGTGTTGCTTGTCTCAGGCGGCGTCACTCTTATCAGGGATTATGACGAATGATCGAAGTCGTTCATCAAGCCCCGTTCGTTTATCGACATGATCATTCCCGCTCTTGCCCCCATTGTTCGGGGCAGGGCTTTTCGTTGGCGTATTCAGAGGCCTACGATTATCGCGATTTCAACTCACCTACCGTCAGCACCTATGACGATTGCACCCGTTGCCGAGGAACTGGTGTTTTGACCGCAAAGGATCTCGATTTCTCAGCACTCAAAAAGGGGGTCAATCAGTCATGAGCGATTATTCCGAAACCGATGACTTCTGCCAGCACTTGAACGAGCTTTCGAGGGCATATCAGGAAGATGGTCAGATGCAGATTGCAAGAGATCTGACAATAGCAATTCGCATGATTATGGGGCTGGAAGAGCAAGTCCTGTTTTACAAAAATCGTGAGAAAATATGGGACGAAAAATTTGATCGTCTTATTCCAAAACGCAAACCAGCAGAAAAAAGCAAGGGAGCTTAAAATGACTGTTAAATTTAGTGGGCCAGCGCTCAAGCAAAGGCGCTTAAACGCCGATATAAGCCAAAGTGAATTGTCGCGAAGGAGTGGTGTAAATCAGTCTGTGATTTCAAAAATGGAACGCGGTGCAATTCCAAACCCGTCTGCTGAAAGCCTTGTCCAAATTGCAGCGGCATTAACTACAGATGGTTTGCCCCTCACTGTTAATGATTTGCTTATTGTAGAAAACTTTTCTGGCGAAAGGTTACGAAAAATAAGAGCTAAAAAGAATATCTCTCAAGCTCAGATGGCAGAAGATTTGGGTGTGCCACGCCCTACAATTTCGCGCTATGAAACGGGGGCGATTAAAAAACCTGCACCCGCAATTTTAGAAACAATGAGTGACTATTTGCAGGTCGAATTAGAAGATTTGTTTTCTGTCGAAGATGATCTCAAAGCAAATGAAAGCGCGGTTCCGTGTGGGGTCAAGAAGGGCGATCAAATTCAATGGAAACTTTCAAAGCCACAGGTTGAAACAATCATTGAAAGCTTGAAAGATCTGGCCCCTGTTATGGCGGCTTCAGAAAGCAAAAATCAAAGAGTTACCATTGATCTTAATTTCAACATCAATCTGTTGAGCGGTAGCTAATGGACGTTCGAGACGAGCAACTTGCCCTTTGGAGACGAACGTTTCCTTCGGGCAAGCAGATATTCGAGGGGAAAGACCCTTGGATCATCTGGGGTGTTGTGGATTGCAACAAACGCGCAGCGGTCATCAAGACAAGACTGCACGATGGTCAGCTTCGAGCAAGCTGGGCTGACCTGTTAAACCGCAAGATTAATGATCCAGAAAGAAAATGGACAGACGAAACATTTGATCCGTTGACGCTGATCAGAGAGGCCGAAGGCACATGAGTATAAATCCAAAGCTTTTAGAAGATGCAAAGCTTGTAAACCAAGGCCTCTATCAAACAAACGGCGGCAAGAAGTTTGCCGAAAAAAAAGGCATTGGGAACGAACGCGCAGAGGTTTCCAAAAGAACTTTGCAGATCGTAAAGATGTGGAACGATGGACTCCGCGCCAATGAAATTCACGAAAGAATTGGCGGCAAATTAGAAGCCATCAAGGACGCGCTCATGAGGTATCGGGGCGACCTTACAGATCGAAGCGGGAATTACTATGACATCGTGGATCTGTCTGGTGATGATTATGACAGGATCATGCGATCTCTGGAAGCTTGCAAAAGAAACGTCAGTCGAGAAGAGGCCAAGAAGCTTGAGGCGCTGCAGACTTTCTTAAGGAATTTCCCGCGAGAATTGCGATACATGAAATGATTAATTTATTTGATGACAAAGATGCAGTGATCGCAAAGGTGCTGCGGCACGAGAGCAGCGCCAGAGAGGGTGACGGGCGCGTCTGGGTTTACCGCAACGACTTAGGCGAGGAACTCCTATCTAATTCAAAATACGACTGCACAAGAGCGGCTAGGCAAGACCTGAGATTGTGTAGAGTTGATGTTCTTATAGACTACACGGCTGAAGGTAAGGTCAAAGGCTTTGAGTATTCTGACACCTACAGCAACCGCAACATTGATCACGTTTCAAAGAACCTCGCGGCTTCACGCCGAGAAGTGAATAAATTAAACAAATGGGTCGAAGAATTGTGTCGTGAAAGGGATGATTTGCGTAAGAGGCTCAAAAACATTGCGCAGTATGCGTCAGGAAAATGAAGTCGTGCGGCTCAACCTCGGATCTGGAAATCTTACAAACCTTTGGAGAAGCTTTGAGTTGAGGTCAAGCCACCCCAAGCTTCTATCATAAGCATGGAACCGATCAAAGCGAATATTGCTTTTTAAATTACAAAATGTAATAAACAATCCGAAGGATTTATATAAAAATGACAAGAGATAATGTTGTTGAGTTCAAAAGGCTGGATCTTTCAGAGATCAAAAAAGGGAACAATGCCCACGAACTCGAAACGATGTCGTTATTGTCTTGCGCCTATTGCAGTCATTCGGGGTTTGAGGTGGTGATGCTAAACTCGGCAGAAAACATTGAGGAAAACGGCATCTTTGCGATTTGTCAAAGCTGCGGCACGATCAATGATCCAAAGGCTTTGTGCGATGACTGAAAAGCCAAAGAAAATCCCCCAAAAGCTGGGACGCAAGGAACACGCTCCAACTTCCGAGAAACAGAACCTTGTAAAGCTATGCATGGCGAGTGGGTTCAACCAGCGGGAAACGGCGAACTGCTTAGAGATCGACACGAAAACGCTGCGTAAACATTACGGGCCACAACTGGAGTTTGGAAGAGAGCAAGCAAACGTCCAAGTCGCGGGTTCACTTTTCAAGCAAGCGCTCAAGGGAAATGTCCAAGCGGCTATTTATTGGTCAAAGGTTCATATGGGCTGGCGCGACAATAGCGAAACGACAACCGTAATAAACATTGCACCACAAAAGATTGAAGCCCCCGTCATAGAGGGAGAGGCGATTGACCTTGATGCAATCAGAAATCAGTGAAGAGGTTATCCAGCTTTCAAGGCCTCAAGCTCTTGTTGCTCAGTCGCGCTCAAGGTTTCGTGTGCTGGTCGCTGGGCGTCGAACTGGTAAGTCGTTCCTATCCCGCTTTATCTTGTATCAACGCGCTAGGTCGAACGCTGACAACGTGTGCTGGTACGTTGCGCCTACATATCGGATGGCGCGTCAGATCATGTGGAAAGATTTAAAAAGCCATGTGCCGCAGCACGAAATCCAAAAAAAAGATGAAACCGATCTCCGCATCGAGCTTATCAATGGGTCTATTATTGCTTTGCGTGGCGCTGATAATCCCGACAGCCTTCGTGGCGTTGGTCTTGATTTTCTGGTTATCGACGAGATCCAAGACGTGAACCCCGAAACATGGACAGCGGTTTTGCGCCCTGCCCTTGCTGATAAAAATGGACGCGCCGTATTCTGCGGCACTCCCAAGGGATATAACTGGTTTTATGACCTATTTTCTGGTGCGAACGAGCAACCAGACTGGGAAGCTTTTAGGTTTAGAACCATAGAGGGCGGCAGGGTTGCCCCGTCAGAGATCGAAGCGGCAAAGCGCAGCATGGACATCAGGCTTTTCCGACAAGAGTTTGAGGCCTCATTTGAGACGCAGGGGGGCCGCGTTTATCACGCCTTTGAGAGATCATTCAATTTAGCGGATTGCGAGGACACAGGCGGGACGCTGCACATTGGCATGGACTTTAACATCAACCCCATGTCGGCGGTGGTTTGTGTCGAGGCTGGCAATGAGATCTGGGCAATAGATGAAATCAGCATTTCAGACTCCAATACAGATTTGATGGCGCAAGAGATAAAAGGTCGCTATAATGGGCGGCACATAGTCGTTTATCCAGACCCCAGCGGCAAAGCGCGAAAGACAAGTGCCGCAGTGGGTCAGACAGATTTCAGTATTCTGGAAGGGTACGGCTTCGACGTTGTGGCAAGTAACAAAGCCCCGCCAATTGTGGATCGCATCAACGAGGTGAACGCGATGCTCTGCAATAGCGATGGCGAAAGACGCCTCTTCATCGATCAACGGTGCAAAAACCTCATAAAATCGCTCGAAGGCTTAATTTACAAAGAAGGCTCCAGTATGCCCGACAAGACTTCTGGCTTGGATCACATGGCAGACGCCGTTGGCTATCTCATCCATGAAATGCATCCGATTGACGGTAATCAGGCTGTAGGCCCGATCAAGATTGCAAATTATTTTGGCTAGGGGATCATCATGCCAGTAAATTCACAACACAGAGAATACGAAATTTATAAATCACAGTGGAAGCGCATTCGTGACGCGATTGCTGGTGAGGACGCGATCAAGGCCGCAGAGGTTGAGCATTTGCCCAAGCCAGCGGGTCAGGACAGTTATGATTATCGGCAATATCTGAAAAGGTCATTGTTTTACGGCGCAACGGGTAGAACTGTGCAGGGTCTTGTCGGTGCGATATTTCGCAAAGAGCCGATCATTGATATTCCATCACGCATTAAGCCTCTACTGCAAAACGTGACGCTGACAGGGTTGCCGTTCGCAAACTTTGCAAAGATGACCGTTGAGGAAACAATCTCAATGGGGCGCTGCGGTGTTCTGGTTGATCGCCCAACACTTGAGGACGGTCAGGCATATCTGAGACTTTACCCAGCAGAAAGCATTATTAACTGGCGCACGGTCAACGACGATGGGGTGGAAAAGCTTGAACAGGTTATTTTGCACGAAGAACGCCAACGGGCCGAAGCTGATGGTTTTGGCACAGAGTTTTACAACGTTTATCGTGTTTTAAATTTAACAGAAGAAGGCTATGGGGTCAGTGTTTATGAGGAAGGCGAAGATGCTGGCGGCGATCTGGTTTATTCAGCGGTTGAGAGCTACGAGCCAAAAAAGCGCGGTGAGCGTTTAGATTACATCCCGTTTATTTTTATATCGCCAAATGATCTGACTCCACCCGTTGATAAATCGCCAATTCTGGATCTGGTAAATGTAAATTTATCACATTACCGCACACAGGCTGATTTAGAGCAGGGCAACTATCTCACATCAAGCCCAACGCCTTACATTGTGGGCCAGAAAAACGCTGAGAACGCCGCTTGGTCTATCGGGTCTGGGACGATCTGGTTTCTGAGTGAGGGCGCATCAACAGGAATGCTTGAATACACTGGGGCGGGGCTTTCGTTTCTTGAGAAATCACTGGATCGCAAGCAAGCCATGATGGCGCTCTTGGGCGCAAAGCTTCTTGAGGAAAGCAAGCGCACCGCAGAGGCCGCAGAAACGCTCAGAATACGCGGAAGTGGCGAGAGCAGCATCTTGTCATCGATTGCGGAAACCGTGTCTCAGGGGCTTGCCAAGGCGCTTGAGTGGATGGCTGAGTGGGAAGGCGTGGACGCTGACATCAGTGTTGAACTGAACAAAGACTTTATGGACGCCAAGTTGACCCCGCAAGAACTAACGGCACTTGTTCAAGCTTGGCAAGCTGGCGCAATGGGTCAGGCTGATATGCTTTACAACTTGCAGCGCGGTGAAATGCTCAGACCAGACGCCAATATTGAAGATATTCGTGACGAGATCGATCAGGAAACGCAACTAGATCGTGACGATATCGTAGAGGATGAGGCCGAGGAACTAGAGGAAACTGACCCAATCGACATTGCAGCGGAGTGACTTAGATGCTCAAGCCCAAGATCGCCCCGACTTCTTTGAACGTAAGCGACAAGGTTCAAGACCTGTCGATCATTCATGCGATAAATTTAGAAAGATTAAAGCAGGGTGAGGTTGTCAAAGTTCTAGACATTCTGGACGATCTTGGGCTGTCGATACAAAAGCAACTGGAAAAGATTGACCCAACAGGCGTGGGGCCGACTTACAGAGCGCGGCGACTGGCAAGGCTTCTTAAAAACGTGAAGGCAACAACCAAGGCGCATTTCAGCAAGGCCAAGGCGGCGAATAGCAAAGGCCTGAGTGGGGTTGCGTCTATAAGCGCTAAAGCCACGCAAAATATCATCAACGGCTCTCTGGGCGTCTCTCTGGGCGCGGCATTGCCCTCGGCGGCAAACTTACAGTCTTTGGCTGGCAAGGTTCTTATTGAGGGCGATGTGGTCAGTGAATACTGGAAACAACAAAACGCACAGGTGACAGGCAACTTTCTTCGTCAGATGAGAATGGGCGTTGCTGGCGGTGAGGGATTGCAGAGCCTTATTCAGCGGGTTCGAGGCACTAAGGAAAACAACTTCACCGATGGCATTATGAACGCCACAAAGAAAAAGGCTGAAACGCTGGTTCGGTCATCTGTTGCGGCGGTCAACAACGAGGCAATCATTAACACCTACCAAGCCAATGAGGATCTGTTCAACGGCTATCAATGGATGGCGACACTGGACAGTCGGACAAGTGACATTTGCAAGGCAAGATCAGGGCTGACTTGGGATAAAGATTTCCAGCCAGTCGGTCATGGCATTGGTTGGTCAGCGCCACCCGCTCACTTCAATTGTCGTTCAACAGTCATAGGGGTCTTAAAGCCTTGGGCTGACTTGGCAAACAAGCCCTTGCCAGCGGTTGGTGCGGAAACGCTAAAAGAAGAACTCACGAAGTCGCTCATGGCGCGTGGGTTATCCCCTGCCCTAATCAGTAAAGCGATTAATAAAACCCAGCAATCTATGGACGGGTTTGTTGCTGGGGATATAAATTTCGAAGATTGGCTGAAGGGTAAGAGCGAGCGGTTCCAAAAGGCTATTCTGGGCGAGCAAAAGTGGGAACTCTGGAACACGGGCAAGATTGGATTTGTGGATCTTGTCGATCAGAAATCGCACCCTCGGTCACTGGCAGAGCTTCAAGCGCTTGTTGATCAGGGCAGAACGTCACCATTGAAGGCCAACAAAGCGGCAAAAGAGGCGGCAAAGCAACAAGCCGAGGCGGCTGCGCTGGCGGCAAAGGCTGCGGAAAAGGCTGAGAACGCGGCACAGGCTCAAATTGATGAAATTGCGAGCGGGTCTGCTGGGGCCAACAAGAAGAAAGTTTATGATAAATTAAAAAAAGACGGGATTGATGGATTAAGCGCAACTCAGGTCATGGCGAAGATCGATGAGGGCGTGGCACAAATCAACATTACCGCAAATATCGCAAAGGCCAAAAAGAAACTCAAAGACGGTAAGCCACTCAGCAAGACCGAAGATGCGGCATGGGCCACGGTTGACGACGATTTGAAAGCTGCATTCATTGCAAGCTTAGAGGCCGACAGCGCAATTTTAAAGGCAATTGATAAGCAAATTGAAAAGGTTATCGCCGCGCAACAGGTCGCAGAAAAGCTAGGATTAAATGACTTTAGCCCATTTCTGAAAGCTAAGAAGGCCTTCTCAAAAGCCAAACTAAAAGGCCAAGATTATGTGGTTAAAGAGTTTGATAAAATAATCGGAAAGAATGATTTTGATTTTTTGAAATCCCTGCAGGGCTTCATGGGGATTGATAGCTTAAAAAAGGCAAAAAACACACTTTCGAAAGCGGATGCGGAAGAATTTTTGAACAAATATGATGAGGTTTTAGATTTATCAAAATCTGTAGACGAGAAATTTGACGAGATTAGCAAGGCGGCTGAAGCAGCGGGTAAAAGCTTTGATAGCCAGTCAAACAGAATTTATGCCACGCTGTTAGATGATGCTGAAGAGTTTGATATTGGGGATTATGGAAGCGCAAAGGGAATTATCAGTGATTACTTTGAGCATGGCCCTGATGTTTCTGCACAAGAGGCCAGTATTACTCTGAAATTTATTTCGGATCAGGTTGCCGTAAACAATAAAATTGTAACTGATCAAATAAAAAAGCAAACAGACGAGGCCACAGAATATCTCTCAAAGGCCAAGGAAGGCGGGACAGGGTTTTCCACGCACAAAGTCGCCTATGACAACTTATCGAAGTCTGGGGGGCTAACAGGCGATGCCATAGTCGATGCCGCAAAGGTTCAAGCTCAGAAAGATGTCATACAAGCGGCGAAGTCTCTGGCGGCGATGAAAACCAAAATCAAGAAAAAGTTCAAAGCCAACAAACCTCTCGCGTCAAAAGAACAGGAGGCATTCGATAGCTTATCGGCTGATGATCAGGATCGCTTAAAAGAGGCCGCTAGTGCGGGAAAGACCGCCAAGCAGTTAGACGATGATGCGGCGGCTATCGTCACTCAGAAGGCCACACAGAGGGCAGACGAGGGTGTTTTGTTTGATGACCTCGAACAGGTAGGCAAACAAGACGGGTCGAATTTAGGTGGCCTCTTTCGAAGCAAGGTCGATGGTCAAGAATTTTATATAAAAGCCCCCGACACTGAACTCATGGCAAAGGTCGAAGTGTTGAGCGCAAAGCTGTATCAGGCCGCAGGGGTAAAGGTTGCTGATGTGAACCTACTTCCAATCAAGGGAAGCATTGGGGGCCGAGATGTCGATAAGATTGGTATTTCAAGCCGTATTGAAAAAATTGATGATGTTACAACGGCGGGAATGAAAAAGCTGAACGGAACGCAAGAAGGCTTTGCGGCTGATGCTTGGCTGGCAAATTGGGACGTTATCGGCAACGGGGGGCCGAAGCAGCTAAATTTAAAAAAGATGGCTGATGGCTCAAGCTTTCGAATTGACACAGGCGGCACTTTATTTTTCAGAGCGCAGGGCGGTCGAAAGGCTTTCTCAAAAGATGAGGTTCTTGAACTCGAAAGTTTGCGTTTCAATGATTTCAACTCAGGTAAGGTTTTCGGAAAAATAAACGAAGATCAAATTGTCGCTGGCGTTGCTCGAATTGTTGCAATTAGCGACGATGACATTCGGCGGTTGGTTAATGACATCATGGGCGATGATGCAGATGACCTCGCAGAGGTTCTGATAGGCCGCAAGAACGTCCTTAAGAAAACTTACGCCGATCAGCTTAAGAAATATCAAACAGACGCTCCTGACGCCCCCACAGCGCCCGTAACGAAGCAAGAGGCCAAGTTGGTCGAGGAAAGTGGAACGGGTGGCTACAGCATTGTTACCGATAAGGACGAAATTGAGGATCAACTTGTTCATTTCTATAATTTTGAAGAAGTGAGCGGAAAGGCCAGATCAGGCGCATATCTCAAGATCAGGGGAGCTAGGGCGAAAAAGCTTGATGAAGAAATTCAGTCTGCAACGGGATCTAGCGGCGAAACTGTTAGGCTGGATATTGTAGAGGACTCGATATTGACAGCAGTGAAAGGGATTGGCGTAAGAAATAAAGCTCAAGAAGCATATCAGCAAAAAGATATTAACAGATCTGAGATCGCAATTAAGCAAATTGATCTGATCATTGATGAATTAGACGCAAAAGCTTCAACTTTAGACGCTGATGATGTCAAGGCACTGAAGGCTTATTATTTGGGCTGGAAAGACGATCTCCAAAAGTTTGTGGATATTGCAAAGAAACAGTCTGACAAGCACTTTTTTGTGGCTTGGAACTCTGGGGTGTTTTCTCCACAGGTATCACCCAAGGCTATTTTGAAAGCTGGTGAGGCCGACGAGATTGTATGGGTTAAAAAGACACGAGCCGCTTGGAATAGAAGAAGCTTTAAGGATGGTAAGGGAAGGGATAACGGAGAGGGTCAATATTCCCGTGAGATAACAAATTATGAAACAAATGTTGATGGGGTGAAAGTTCGTTACTTCCCTAGTAACTCACAAGCAGCTTTTAGAAATCGCATTGAAATGGAAGTTGACGGTGATGGAATCGTCGCAATTGAAACCCAGCTGAAGGTTATGGCTCGGCTGGGAATAAACACAAAACGAGCTTCTCAAGCTGATCGTGAAGAGCTTTACCTGATGCAATCACTTTACGCTCAAGCTGCCGAAGATGGTAGAAAAGGTACATGGTACAATTCAAGGGTCAAGAAGGCTGCTAAACTCAATCAGGAAGAGCGGATCAAATACTTGCAAAAAGAAGTCAGTGACGCGGCTGGCGTTGATGACATTACGGCGCTTTCAAGCTATAATCCGTTTGGAGATTGGCAGCAATATGGGTATGGAAGGGTTGTGCGATACAGGCCTGATTTGGTGGGGCCAGAATGGGAAGATTTTCAACAGAAATATGTCATTTCTCACAGTTTGCACACAGGGGCGACATTTGACGCGATAAAGAACATCATTGACGGTGGCGGTCAGATGGCCCCCACGATGGATAAGTTGCGTCGAGGCGTTCCTATTGGCGGTATGTCGCCCACAGCAGATATGGAAACAGGGGGCGCTCAATATTTCTTCACGCGAATAAAGAGAAAAAGATCTGATATAATGGATTACAATGGAAACATAATATGGAAAGGAAAAGTCGCTGGGCGTATGGACGCCTTGAGTTACGACAGCGACAACTATGGGAAAACAACTACAGAAAGTTATGTCCTAAAAGAAAGATATACCAGCGTGAAGGGGATGGAATACGCCTCTCGCGGGAGCAGTAATGAAACCATATTCAAAGACAGCCTTTCTTTGTTCGATGATTTGGAAGTTTTGATAATGAAAAATGCACAAGAAGCTGGCGATTTGATGAATTACTTGATGTTAGAAAAAGGCATGGATCGCTGGCCTGATGGTCGAAAATTAAGCGAGGTCATAAAACACAGATGAGCAAACAGAGCTTAATTGATTTTTCTGCAACAAGGCGTGGCCTAAAATGCACTCATGAAGGTGTCGTTCGTGTTGCAACTCACTTAATCGCTCGACGCGATGGGATAGTTTGGGGTGAGGCAGATTGGACAGACAGTGAGGCCACTCATGGCGTTCATTTGGTTTCTGGCGAGGTTAAGGGAAGCGGCCCTTGGCGCATTTCTGGAAGGGTTTTTGAGGAAATAACTGAGCAAGATGACTGGGAAATCTTCGGGGCTTTTGAGTTTGTTTGGACGAGAGAGAAAAAAGAAAAGCGCGACTACTCCGAAGAGTGCCGCGCCATGCTGAGATATTTTGATTAGTACCTTACCCTGTCATGTTGACTGAGCGAACTTCATACCCAGCTTTTTCAACTGTTGAGCGAGCTTGGGCGCGGTTGTTGGCTTCCACTTCCACGGTGTCGCAAGTGTGATATTTACCGTCTTTGTAAACAGAAACCTCAACATCGTAAGAGTGCTTTGAATTTTCCATCAAGATTGTTTCTAGTGCCATTCTCTCACCCCCATCCATAGACTTCGAACTGACGCACATCTGAAAGCGTAGTATCTGGGTCAACTTCGATTTTTTCAACTGAATATTTGTCAGTCGGTTCTTGGTTGAATTGCTCGCAAACGGTGCGGTGAGTATCAACAAAAAAGTTCATGTCACTCATGGCCTCTCCGAAGTCGGCGTAGGCTTCCATTGCCTTCGGCTCATCAGGGTTGCCACCGTTTATTCGAATTGATGCCGCCATTTGTGGGCTGAATTTTTCGAGTTTCTTCAAAATATAAAAGGTTTTCGTTTCCATTTCAGCTTCTCCCTTACGCGCTGGCTTTAAGAGAGGCTTTATATTCGGCGCGGCGCTCTGCAAGCATTTCGCGTAATGCGCCAAGACATTTTTCTTTGGTGCTATCATCGAAACGCATCCAGTTAAGTTGGATACGCTTGTGAGGAAGTTCGCCATAAACTTTTTTGTAAAGGTTCTGAAGCTGAAGGACATTGGGACGTTTTGTCATTTTTTCGATCTTTCGTTTGGGTTTGTTTTTATGTTTATATAAACTATATAATATGCCTAAAGCATAATGTAAAGGGTAAAATTTATAAATTTGTAATTTTTTTTAAATTAAAAAAGGGGCCGAAGCCCCTTGATTATGTTTTCTGTGGTTTGGCTCTGGGCCTGAGTGATGCCCTTACAGTCTGATGATCAGTAAAGAACTTATGATCTCCAATGGTCATCCTTTCATCCAGATCTTTTGACCAGACCGTGGTGATGTCTTTTCGGTGATACCAAAGAAGGTTCTGATCCGAATAGGTTCTCTTTCCCAGCCTCAGATTTCGCAGCGCCTCTTGGCTTATATTTACCGCGTCAGCCCATGCGTCCTGATCACTTGGGATCGCCGCCCAGCCGTTCCTTGAGACGAAGCTGAATTGGTTGGCGTCTGTCACAACGCTGCAAACATCGTCAGGGAACGCGCTATGCTCGACACGGTTGATCACCACCTCGGCAACGGCTCTCTGGCCCTCTAGAGGCTCTCCACGCGCCTCATGATACACAGTCAGGGCCAAGCACAATTCAACCAGCATTATTTGCCTTCCATCTAAAGATAACGTTTTCGATAGGTGGAGAACCTTCGCTCACCACTACTCCATCCTTCATTTGATTTCGTCTTTCTTGAATGCAAAATTGCGGATTACTAAAGAAAACGGGCTTTTTAAATTCCGAGGAAATCTTATCAAAGTTTTCAGTGCAAAGGCTTGAAGCCCTTTGATCAAGCTTTGATAATTCTTCTAGCGAACCATCAAAGAGAACATCAAAAGACATCACAATTCGCATTTTTGATTTTATTTTTAAATTAGCCATTACTGCTTGCGCCCCAGCTTATGGTTTTGACCGTAGCGCTCATTAAAGAGGACGCCACGTTGACCAAAGGTTCGGCTCTTGGGCTGATATGGGACAAAGTTATCCCCTGCCCCTTCCAGCTCATATTCTGGCGGGTTGAGGCGACCTTCCTCACGTTCTTGGTAATCAAACATTTCTTGCCAGACGCCCATGCTGGCCCTGCAATATTCTTTGTCCTTGATGCTGTTCTTAAAATTATCGTAGCTGAGAGCATTTATATAATTCTGAACAACGCGAGAGACTTCGTTGCGCTTTACCCATGCACGATAAGCGTAATCTGAGCCTGTCATATACACTTCTTGAACATCAGGAAAAAGCTTGTTGATCGCGCCTTTGACGCGAGAGCGAACGAGAAGCCTGTCGCCTTTTAGGTTATCTTTGTCTGCCACGATGGACAGGAAACAGTCTGAAGTAAAAATCCACATTGAGTTTGGGTTCCTATTTTGTTATTATTACATTATGTAATATATGCTTTTAGCATAATTATGTCAATAGTGAGATTGGCTCACACGTTCGAGGCGGTGCTGAGAGCGAAATTTATATAAGAGCGCGGAGCGTTTTTTCATGGCTTTAAAAGCAAAATTAGACAGTCTGGAAGGACTACCCGATGGGGTTGCAGAATTTTATCAACAAACTGAAAGCGGTTACGAGTTGGCTGTTGATGGCATGGTGTCAAAAGACACTGTTGACCAGTTTCGCGATAATAACATCAAGCTGCAAAAAGATATGGCGAAGCTTTCAAAGGTTGTTCAGTCGGTTGATCTCGACGAATACAAGCAACTCAAAGAAAGAGAGCAAGCGCAGAAAGACCAAGAATTGATTGAGGCTGGCAAAGTTGACGAGTTGGTTCACGCGAGAACCGAGCGCTTGAGGACTGATATGGAGGCGCAAATGAAAGCGGCTCTGACGCAAGCAGAGACAGCCACTCAAGAGGCCAAGCAGTACAAGCAAGAGCGTGACAGCTTCTTTATTAACCAACGCCTATCAAAGGCAGCGGTGAGCGCTGGCGTTCGTGAAACTGCGATTGAGGACGTTATGAACCGTGCAAATCAGGTTTGGCGTTTAGATCCAGAAACTAGAGATTTGATGCCCATGCAGGGCGATCAGATTGTTTACGGCAAAAAGGGAACGCCTTTGACCGTAGAGGAATGGTATGGCAGCTTAGAAGAGCAAGCTCCACATCTGTTTAAGTCATCATCTGGCGGCGGCGCTTCTGGCGGTGTCGGTGTAGCTGGTCGCAAGGTGTCACTGTATAATCAAGAAGGCATGAATAACTCTCTCGAAGCTATTGCTATGGGAAAAATTCAAGTCACCGAATAACGCAGTGAGATAATGCGTTGGGTCAATCTCGGTGAGGTTGACCTTCTCACAAACTAGACGAGCGGAGTTCGTCATCTGAGCCTCGGCGGGGCTTTCTAACCCTAAATCTAAATCTATGAGGAAAATCGTAATGGTTAATACCGTATCGAATATCATGCCTAAGATCCTCGCCAGAGGACTATTGGCATTGCGCGAACAGGCTATCATGCCCCGCGTTGTAAATGGCGACTATTCTGCCCAAGCCGCTCAAAAGGGTGACACTATCGACGTGCCAATCCCATCTGCTTTGAGTGTCAGCGCAGTAAGCCCGAGCAATACTCCCCCCGCACCAGCGGATAGCTCACCTTCCAAAGTTCAAATCTCCTTGAGCAATTGGTATGAAGCGAACTTCCACATGACCGATAAGGAAATGGTCGAAGTGGATCGCAATGAACACTTTGTCCCAATGCAAATGAGCGAGGCTGTTAAAGCTCTTGCCAACAAAATCAACACCACTGTACACGAGCAGTACACGGGTGTTTTTGGTTTTGCTGGTACGGCTGGCACAACTCCATTCGCGTCAGCGGTTTCTGCGGCAACCGATGCGCGTAAAGTGCTTAACCAACAGCTATGCCCACGCACAGATCGTCGGATGATCCTCGATTTTGATGCGGAAGCAAACGCCTTGGCATTGGACGCTTTCAACAACGTCAACGAAGTTGGCGGCACAGGCCCGAAAATCGACGGTGAAATCGGACGCAAGTTCGGCTTTGATCTTTACACCGACGATGCGGTTGTCACGCACAGCGCTGGCGGCTCTGGGACTCCACTTGTGAATGGCGCTCTTTCGGCTGGTGACACAACTGTTGCCATCGACGGAATGACAGGCACAGGCGGTCTTGTAGTTGGCGACATCATCACAATGGCTGGGAATACCCAGACATATGCGGTTGTTGCGGCTCCAGCGGCATCAGGTGGCGCACAGTCTGTGACTGTATCACCAGCAATCACTGGCACTATCGCTGACAATGCGGCGATCACTGTGAAAGCTGACCACGTTGTAAACTTGGGCTTCCATCGTGACGCCTTCGCTCTTGCAATGCGCCCCCTTCAAGGTGCAACTCAAGGCGATGGTTATGGAAACCAAATCGTTGCGATGACAGACCCACAAACAGGTCTTTCAATGCGCCTCGAAGTTTCACGTCAGCACAAACAGGTTGTTTACAGCCTTGACGCTCTGTGGGGCGTTAAACTGATCCGTCCACAGTTGGCGGTTCGGATCGCTGGTTAATTTGATCGGGGCGGGGTTTTCCTCGCCCCTTTATCAAAGGACATGAAATGACAATCACGGTTTATAAAGGCACAGATCACGCGATTATCGAAGAGAGTGACTTTTCTCGCTTCGAGAAAGCTGGATGGTCAAAGACAAAGAAAAAGGCAGCGGCATCAGAGCCAAAACGAGCGCGTAACGCTGACGGAACTTTGAAAGCAGACAACCCTTCGACGCCAGAAAACGAGGCGTGGGAAGGCGGCAAAGCCCCAAAGAAGGCCAGAAGCAAAAAAAGCTAAAGCCCCACTCACGGGGCTTCTGAGCGCGTCTGAGAGATATTTAAATGGCTATAGTGCTGACAGTTGAAAATGGAACGGGCCTTCACAACGCGAATGCTTATGTTTCAGTCGAGGATTGCAATACCTTCAACAACGAAAGACCCTATGCCACTTCATGGTTGGCGGTTGGTCTTGAGGATAAGAAACGCGCAATCATCATGGCGACAAGACTGCTTGATGAGCATATCGATTGGTATGGACAAAGCAAAAGATCCCATAATTTAGATTTATCAACCGCAGAACGTCAGGCTTTATCTTGGCCCAGAAGCGGAGTGTCTGACAGCGATGGCTACACCGTCGATCAAGACACGATCCCGACATGGCTTAAAAATGCCACTTCTGAATTTGCAAGATTTCTGGCGCTTGAGGACAGAACGATTGATCCCGCAACGGCTGGGTTCTCAAAGATCCAACTCGGAACATTGCAGATTGAGGTTGATGCAGAAGATCGCGCTGGGGTCATCCCTCGCGGCGTTGTTCACATGGTCGCGCAATATGGAACCATTCGCTATCGCGGATCAGCAAAGTTGATGAGGGTTTAATATGGTAGCTGCCCCGACAAATTTGGTTTGCGATCAGGGATCAACGTTCAGCGTGACGCTCACATGGAAAGATGCGAACGAAGCCGCAAACGATGTGACAAACTACAACGGTCGAATGGATATTCGTTTTGCGCAGACGAAAGAGGCCGATTTGGTCTTGCAATTAACACAGGCAAACGGGCGAGTTATTCGAAAAAACCCAGCTACCAGTGGACAGTTTCAACTTTTAATTTCGGCGGCTGACACGGCTGCTCTAACTGCTGGCGAATACTTCTACGACTTTGAGGTGTTCACGATTGACGGGAGAAGCCCCGTTGAGGTTCAGCGATTAATCCAAGGAAAATTCACGGTAAGGCCAGAGGTGACAGGATGACCGACACGGTAGTAATTCGGGGAAGCAGCGAGGCCACAGTGGTCGTTGAAAGTGGTCAAATCCAAGTTGTTGATGTGGGCATTCAAGGGCCAGAGGGTCAAGCTGGTCTAGGCGTTCCAACAACTAATCTCAGCACAGGTGCGATGATCGCCTATGACGGGTCAAATTTCCAAACGATCACTGAAATTCCAACACAAATCACTCTGAACGGGGGTAACTTCTGATGTCTACAATTAAGTTAAAAAGATCCGCAAGCACAGGAAGCCCAGCCAATCTTGGTCAGGGTGAGGTTGCTTATTCATATTTGTCAGGAACGCAAAACAATGGCGGTGATCGGCTTTATATTGGAACGGGTACGGAAACCTCTGGAAATGCTGCGAACTTAGACGTTATTGGGGGCAAGTATTTCACAGATATGATGGATCATGTCACTGGTACTCTAACGGCTTCCAGCGCCCTTCTGGTCGATAGCAATAAAAAAATAAACGAGCTTTTTGTTGATAACCTAAAGATCGATGGAAACACGATCACATCCGAGGATACAAACGGGAACATCACCCTTGATCCAAACGGAACTGGTAAAGTTCAAATCAACTCAAACGCCACTATCACAGGCGACTTGCACGTTGAGGGAACCACTACAACCGTTGACAGCACAACCGTCCAGATCGCAGATCCGCAATTCGAACTTGCAAGCACGAATAACAATGACGGGTCAAACGGCGTTACAACTGATGCGGTGGATTTCGGCACATATGGTAATTACAACTCAGACCCAAGCGGAACCAACGCGACTGCATACTCTGGCTGGTTTAGAGATGCCTCAGACAGCGGTAAGTTCAAGTTCTATACTGGGCTAACCTCAGAGCCAACAACCACTGTGAACACGGCTCATGCGTCCTATGGCGCTGCAACTCTTGTGGCAAGCGCTTTCGAGGGTACGCACACGGGCAACACAACTGGGGATCTGACGGGTGACGTTAAGTCAACCAACGGGACAAAGATCCTTGAAAATGGGTCAGATGGCTCAGACGCCACGTTCACAGGTGTTGCGAGCAAGGCGACAATTCTAGAAACAGCGCGAACAATCGGTGGCGTTTCATTTAATGGCAGCGCAGATATTAATTTGGCTGGTGTCAACACCACAGGAAACCAAGACACAAGCGGGAATGCTGCGACTGCTACGGCACTTGCCACGGCGCGAGCGATTGCTCTTTCTGGTGATGTTGTCGGAACGGCGAACTTTGATGGAACGGCTGGCATTTCGATTTCAACCACAATTCAAGCAAACAGCGTGGCACTTGGGACAGATACCACGGGCAACTTTATGTCTGATGTCGCGGTAACATCTGGAACGGGCTTGAGCGTGTCTCACAGCGCGGGAGAAGGCTCTACAGCGACTTTTGCGGGTATTGACGCCACAAACAGCGTGAAGGGCGTTGCATCGTTTGCCAGCGCAAATTTCGGGGTTTCCAGCGGAGCGGTTTCGATCTCAGCGATTGATGGTGGAACTTATTAATTAACAAAGTGGAGTCCCGCCAATGACCACGATCAAGCTCAAGCGAAATACGACATCTGGGCAGGTTCCCTCTGCCAGTGACCTTGAAGTTGGTGAGGTTGCGATCAACACGGCTGATGGCAAGCTTTATGTCAAGCATACTGACAATTCGATCAATACGGTGCAAGGTGACAAGGGCCAAAAGGGTGAGGTTGGCAGCACTGGCTCTCAGGGCGCGAAGGGTCAAAAAGGTGAGGTTGGGGCCACGGGCAGCGCTGGCTCAAGCGGTTCAACAGGGCCAACGGGTTCGACAGGCCCAACAGGGCCGCAGGGTCAAAAGGGCCAAAAAGGTGAAGTCGGAGCCACAGGTGGTGATGGATCGGCTGGTGCAACGGGTCAAAAGGGCCAAAAGGGTGAAGTCGGAAATACTGGTTCGACAGGCCCAACAGGAAGCACTGGAAGTGCTGGTTCGACAGGGCCAACAGGGCCACAAGGTGAGCGAGGCAATTTTGGTGGCGCTACGTTTGGATATACGTTCAACAACTCGACAAGCGACATTGACCCGACTTCTGGCAAAATAACTCTCAACAATTCAAATCCAGCCAGCACAACGCGAATAAACATTGATGATCAGGCCAATTCAGATGGAACTGCGGTTGATATTCAGAGCTATTTAAGAACGATTGATGACAGCACATCTACGATTAAGGGCCATGTTAGGATTTCAAATGTTGGCGATGCTGATGACTTCGCAATTTATTCAATTTCAGCGGTCGCAGAGAATAGCGGATATTTCAGATTAACGGTTGCCTACATAGACGGATCTGCAACTTCATTTAGCAACAAC
>Ga0255752_10000430_pt1 | contig 52549 bp, 43 predicted proteins | sample 011ome_25_FD_179952 | JGI IMG/M metagenome (GOLD analysis project Ga0255752, IMG submission 179952) | Coastal salt marsh microbial communities from the Groves Creek Marsh, Skidaway Island, Georgia - 011512CT metaG (version 2) | ecosystem: Environmental > Aquatic > Marine > Intertidal zone >...
AGAAAAGGAAAAAGAAAAACAGTTGCTAACAAGAAAAAAGTAACTAAATAATCATTAGTAATATGGCAAAGTCAAGTACTAAAAAAAGAAAGGTAGTTGTAGAATCAACTGGAGAAGCACATATCACAGCTTCTTTTAATAATATTATTATCTCATTAACCAACAAAAAAGGAGATGTCATTTCATGGTCTTCTGCTGGTAAAATGGGATTCCGTGGTTCTAAGAAAAACACGCCTTATGCGGCTCAACTCGCTGCAGAAGATGCTGTTGAAGTTGCAAAAGAAGCAGGACTAAGAAAAGTAAAAGTATTCGTTAAAGGTCCTGGAAATGGAAGAGAATCTGCAATTCGTAGTATTCACAATGGTGGCATAGAAGTTACAGAAATTATTGATGTAACTCCAACCCCTCATAATGGATGTAGACCTCCAAAAAGACGAAGAGTTTAATATATTAATTAAGTATAACCGAGAGCAATAAAAAATTGGCGAAGGATAAGACAAAAAGACCTTAATTCCCAATATCTCTCAAAACAAAAACAAAATGGCAAGATATACTGGTCCTAAAACAAAAATCGCTCGAAAGTTTGGCGAAGCAATCTTCGGAGAAGATAAATCTTTTGAAAAAAGAAATTACCCTCCAGGACAACACGGAAATAATAGACGCCGTGGTAAAAAATCTGAGTATGCAATCCAGCTTATGGAAAAGCAAAAAGCAAAGTATACTTATGGAATTCTCGAAAGACAATTTAGAAACTTGTTTAAAAAAGCAACTGCGGCCCAAGGGATTACTGGTGAGGTGCTTTTACAGCTTTGTGAATCACGTCTAGATAATGTTGTATACAGAATGGGGTTGTCTCGTTCAAGAAGAGGTGCAAGACAACTTGTTTCTCATCGTCACATCACAGTAAATGGCAATGTTGTTAACATTCCATCCTACAGCCTAAAAGCAGGTGATGTGGTTGCAGTACGTGAAAAGTCTAAATCTTTAGAAGCAATTAATGCTTCATTAGAAAGTACATCCTCTATTTATGAGTGGATAACATTCAACAATGATACAAAATCTGGAACTTTTGTATCAGTACCTGCAAGAATTCAAATTCCAGAAAACATCAACGAGCAGTTCATCGTAGAATTGTACTCAAAATAAAATTAACTGAAACACATACCAATATGGCAATTTTAAATTTTCAGAAGCCCGATAAAGTCATCATGATAGACTCTACTGATTACGAAGGTAAATTCGAATTCAGACCACTTGAACCTGGTTATGGTTTGACCGTAGGAAATGCTTTAAGAAGAGTTTTACTTTCTTCTCTTGAAGGATTTGCAATCACTTCAGTTAAAATCGAAGGTGTAGAGCACGAGTTTTCTACAATCTCTGGTGTTGTTGAAGATGTTACTGAAATCATCTTAAACCTGAAACAATTAAGATTCAAGCGTCAAATTGAAGAAGTAGATAACGAATCTGTTTCTATTTCAATTTCGGGGCAAGATAAAATTACAGCTGGAGATTTCCAGAAATTTATTTCAGGATTTCAAATTTTAAATACAGACTTGGTAGTTTGTAATTTGGATCCTAAAGTCAGTATTTCACTGGAGTTAACCATCGAGAAAGGTAGAGGATATGTTCCTGCTGAAGAAAACAAAAAGTCTTCTGCTGCAGTTGGTACCATCTTTACGGATTCAATTTATACTCCAATAAAAAATGTAAAATACAGCGTAGAAAATTTTCGTGTAGAACAAAAAACAGACTACGAAAAGCTAGTATTTGAAATCATCACTGATGGTTCTATTAATCCTCAGGATGCATTAACACAAGCTGCAAAAATTTTGATTCATCACTTCATGTTATTCTCTGATGAGCGTATTACTCTAGAAGCAGACGAAATTGCACAAACAGAGACTTATGATGAAGAATCATTACATATGCGTCAATTGTTGAAAACGAAACTTATCGATATGGATCTTTCTGTACGTGCACTTAACTGCCTAAAAGCAGCTGAGGTAGATACACTAGGGGACTTAGTATCGTTCAATAAAAATGATTTAATGAAGTTTAGAAACTTTGGTAAAAAATCACTTACAGAGCTAGAAGAGCTTGTAAATGTAAAAGGACTAAGTTTTGGAATGGACCTCACTAAATATAAATTAGACAAAGAGTAACACATCATATTTTGCTCCTCTTTAAAAGATATTCCTCTTTATTGGGTTGAAGCAAGATGATGGTTAATAAAAAAGAAAATGAGACACGGAAAGAAAATCAATCATTTAGGAAGAAAAACAGCACACAGGAAATCGATGCTAGCCAATATGGCGTGTTCGCTTATTGAGCATAAACGCATCAACACAACTGTTGCAAAAGCAAAAGCACTCAAGCAATTTATTGAGCCGCTTGTGACTAAATCTAAACAAGATACAACACATAATCGTAGAATTGTATTTAGTAGACTACGCCAAAAAGGAGCTGTTGCAGAACTTTTTAGAGATGTCGCAGTAAAAGTAGGAGATCGTCCAGGAGGATATACAAGAATTATCAAACTTGGAAATCGTCTAGGTGACAACGCTGATATGGCAATGATTGAATTTGTAGATTTCAACGAAATTTATAATGCCGATAAGCCAAAGAAAAAATCAACAAGAAGAAGCCGAAGAGGAAATACTAAAGCTGTTGCTGCAGCACCTCCAGTAGCATCTCAAGAAGAAGAATAAATGTTAATAATCATTTGAAATATTAAGGATAAACTTTTTTAGTTTATCCTTTTTTTTATGCAATTTTGTTAAACGCTAAACTGACACTTAATAATAATGAGGTATAAATCTAGAAAAAAGGCAATTTTACTACTCGCAGACGGAACAATTTTTTACGGAAAAGCTATTGGAAAAGAAGGAACAGCATTTGGTGAAGTCTGTTTCAATACAGGAATGACAGGCTATCAAGAAATTTTTACAGATCCATCCTATTATGGACAACTTATGGTGACTACTAATGCACACATTGGAAACTATGGTGTAAATGATAATGAAGTAGAATCTGATGACATTAAAATTGCAGGACTGATTTGTAAAAACTTTAGTTATGATTATTCACGTGAAGATTCAAATGGAAGCTTGGAAAACTTTTTTGAGACACATGATCTTTTTGCAATTTCAGATGTCGACACTAGAGCACTTGTGAGTTATATCAGAGAAAATGGCGCAATGAATGCCGTTATATCAACAGAAACAGAAAACATTGAAGGGTTGAAACAACAACTTTCTGAAGTACCACTCATGGAAGGCTTAGAGCTGGCTTCAAAAGTTTCCACAAAAGAACCTTATTATTTTGGCGATGAAAATGCAACTTATAAAATAGCCGCCCTCGATATTGGAATCAAGAAAAATATTTTAAGAAACTTTGCAAAGCGTGATGCATACATCAAAGTATTTCCATACAACGCTACTTTTGAAGAATTAAGCGCATGGAATCCAGATGGTTATTTTTTATCTAATGGGCCTGGCGATCCAGAACCTCTTGCAGAGGCACAAACATTAGCCAAAACTATTATCGAAAAAAATCATCCTCTTTTTGGAATATGTTTAGGACATCAAGTTATTGCACTTGCTAATGGTGTTTCAACATATAAAATGCATAACGGACACAGAGGTATTAATCACCCTGTGAAAAACTTAAAAACAGGTAAAGGAGAAATCACCTCTCAAAACCATGGATTTGCTGTCAATAGAGAAGAAGCAGAAGCCAACCCTGAATTGGAAATCAGTCATGTTCACTTAAATGATCACACTGTTGCAGGAATTGCCATGAAGAACAAAAAATGTTTTTCTGTGCAATACCATCCAGAGGCTAGTCCAGGGCCACATGATTCTTCGTATTTATTCGATCAATTTATTGAACTTCTAAAGTAATCTTATTTCAATAAATAATATATCATTTACTAAAACGTTGTAGTTTAATTTTGGTACTTTTCTTATCATAAAAAGTGGCATCAACACAACATTTTTGTAAATTTGCATACAAAACAAACCAAAGTTATTCATATGAGTATTATACTAGACATTCATGCAAGACAGATATTAGATTCTCGTGGGAATCCAACCGTTGAAGTAGATGTAACCACCGAAAATGGTTTTGTAGGAAGAGCTGCTGTGCCATCTGGAGCATCAACCGGAGAACACGAAGCCGTTGAACTTCGTGATGGAGGTGATACTTACATGGGAAAAGGAGTTTCCAAAGCTGTAGATAATGTCAATAGCATTTTGTCAGAAGCACTAGTAGGCGCTTCAGTTTTCGAACAAAATTTAATTGATCAAACCATGATTGATCTTGATGGTACGCCAAACAAGTCTAAACTTGGAGCAAATGCAATTCTTGGCGTTTCACTTGCTGTAGCTAAGGCCGCCGCCGCAGAACTTGGTATTCCACTTTATCGCTATGTAGGAGGAGTTAGTGCTAATACACTTCCTGTTCCAATGATGAACATTATTAATGGCGGTTCACATAGTGATGCACCAATTGCTTTTCAAGAATTTATGGTAATGCCTGTAAAAGCCAAAAACTTTACTCACGCCATGCAAATAGGAACAGAAATCTTTCACAACCTTAAAAAGGTACTTCACGATAGAGGTCTAAGCACTGCTGTTGGTGATGAAGGTGGATTTGCACCTACACTTGATGGTACAGAAGATGCACTTGATACCATAGCAAAAGCTGTAGAAAAGGCAGGTTATAAATTTGGAGAAGAAGTGATGATCGCTTTAGATTGTGCCTCAGCAGAATTTTATGTTGATGGTAAATATGATTATTCAAAATTTGAAGGTACAACAGGTAAAGTTCGTACTAGCAAAGAGCAAGCCGATTATTTGGCTGAATTAGCAGCTAACTACCCAATCATCTCTATTGAAGATGGAATGGATGAAAATGATTGGGAAGGTTGGAAGTATTTGACAGAAAAAATTGGAGATAAAGTTCAGCTTGTTGGTGATGATTTGTTTGTAACCAATGTAGAGCGATTATCAAGAGGTATTGAAAACAATATAGCCAACTCCATTCTAATAAAAGTAAACCAAATAGGAACACTTACAGAAACTATAGCAGCTGTAAATATGGCACACAATGCAGGATACACTTCTGTGATGTCGCACAGATCTGGAGAAACAGAAGACAACACCATCGCCGATTTAGCTGTAGCACTCAATACAGGTCAAATAAAAACAGGATCTGCATCTCGAAGTGATCGAATGGCGAAGTACAATCAATTACTTAGAATTGAAGAAGAATTGGGAGATATAGCCTATTATCCTCAAGAAAAAGCATTTAAACTCAACTAATTTTTCAAAGCCTTTCATATTGAAAGGCTTTGTTATTTCTGCTTATTTCTACCCTTACAATAATCTGATAATTTTTATTGAAAAAAGGAGGTAATTTTGTAAATTGCGGTAATAATAATTAAAAATCCTCAACCTCGAAAATGTCAGAAAAAGCTACCCTAGAAATCAACGGACAAAAATATGATTTTCCAATCGTTTATGGCTCAGAAAATGAAAAAGCCATAAATATCAGCAGTCTTCGTGCTGTTACAGGCGGAGTCACAACAATTGATCCTGGATTTAAAAATACAGGGTCATGCGAAAGTGCAATCACATTTTTAGATGGAGAAAAAGGAATTTTGAGATATAGAGGCTATTCTATTGAGGAATTAGCTGAAAAAGCTGACTTCTTGGAGGTTGCCTTTTTATTGATTTTTGGAGACTTACCAACAGAAGAACAACTACAAAAATTCCACAAAGACATCAAAGACAATTCCATTGTAGATGAAGATATTCGAAAAATTTTAGATGCTTTTCCAAAATCTGCTCACCCAATGGGTGTACTATCATCGCTGACTAGCTCATTAACAGCATTTAATCCGACCTCTGTAAATGTTGATTCGGAGGAAGATATGTATAAATCTGTAGTCAAAATTTTAGGAAAGTTTCCAGTTTTGGTAGCCTGGACAATGCGAAAAAAGCAAGGCCTTCCTTTAGATTATGGAGATAACTCTTTGGGGTATGTTGAAAACATTTTGAAAATGATGTTCAAACAACCCAATCAAGAGTATGTTCAGAATCCAATTTTGGTAAATGCTCTTAATAAACTTTTAATTCTACATGCCGATCATGAACAAAATTGTTCTACCTCTACTGTTCGTATAGTAGGTTCATCGCATGCCGGCTTATTTGCCTCATTATCTTCTGGAATTTCTGCTTTATGGGGGCCACTTCACGGTGGCGCAAATCAAGCCGTATTAGAAATGCTCGAAGCGATCAAAGAGGATGGTGGAGATACCAAAAAATATATGGCAAAAGCCAAAGATAAAAGCGACCCTTTTAGACTTATGGGCTTTGGACACAGGGTTTATAAAAACTTTGATCCACGCGCCAAAATTATAAAAGTAGCAGCCGATGAAGTCTTGAATGATTTGGGTGTTGAGGACCCTATTTTAGATATTGCCAAAGGTCTTGAAAAAGAAGCCCTTGCTGACCCATATTTTGTGCAAAGAAAGCTGTATCCAAATGTTGATTTTTACTCTGGAATAATTTACAGAGCCATGGGTATTCCTGTAGATATGTTTACTGTTATGTTTGCTCTAGGACGTTTACCAGGCTGGATTGGGCAGTGGCGAGAAATGCGTCTTCGAAAAGAACCAATTGGACGACCAAGACAAATTTATAATGGTCAAACATACCGTTCTTTCAAATCTTCAAAAAGTTAATTAAAACCTTTTAAAATGCTTAGCCTCAATGTTTTAAATGAAACTAACCCATTAAAAGCAGTAGTTTTAGGCATTGCAAAAAATAATGGGCCAATTCCAGCGCCAGAAGAATGCTATGATCCTACTAGTCTAAAACATGTTCTTCAAGTCACCTATCCTTTGGAAAAAGATATGATAAGTGAAATGGATGCTCTGGAAAAAGTATTTAAATCTTACGGAGTAGAGGTATACCGACCTAGTGTCATTAAAGACTGTAATCAAATTTTTGCAAGAGACATTGCTTTTGTGATTGAAAATAAATTAATTAAATCTAATATTTTACCTGATAGAGCACAAGAATTTTCAGCTTTGTCAGCTATTTTAAATCAAATTCAGCCCGAACATATTATAGAACTTCCCGAAGAATGTCATGTAGAGGGTGGAGATGTGATTTTATATAATAACCATATATTTGTTGGGGTTTATACAGGAGATGATTATCCAGATTTTATAACTGCACGAACAAACATCAAAGCAGTTGAAGCACTCCAAAAACTTTTCCCAAATAAAACCGTAACTCCTTTAGAATTAAAAAAATCTAACACCAATCCACAAGAAAATGCACTTCATTTGGATTGTTGTTTTCAGCCCATAGGCCGTGGAAAAGCGCTCATTCATAAAGAAGGGTTTATTAAAGAATCTGATTATGTATTTTTAGAAAACTTTTTTGGAAAAGAGCATCTTTTTTTTGTTACCAAAGAAGAAATGGCCGCTATGAATTGTAATGTATTCTCGATTTCTAATGATGTGATTATTTCTGAACAAAACTTTACAAGATTGAATACATGGCTAGAAGCCCAGTCTTTTATGGTTGAAAAAGTGAAATACTCTGAAGTTTCAAAACAAGGTGGATTACTGCGATGTTCCACCCTGCCATTAATTCGCTCATAAAATGAACAAACAAATAACAAATTCTATTTTGATGATTAGGCCTGTTCAATTTCGAATGAATGAACAAACGGCAGTCAATAATTATTATCAAAAAACAATTGAGCATTTATCGTCAGATGCTGTAAATGCATTGGCAGTTGAAGAATTTGATACATTTGTTCAAAAACTAAGAGCAGCTGGAATTCAAGTGGTTGTGGTAAATGATACTAAAGAGTTTGATACTCCAGATTCAATTTTCCCCAATAATTGGATTTCTTTTCATCAAAACGGAACAATAGCTTTGTATCCTATGTTTGCCGAAAATAGACGCTTCGAACGAAAAGAATCTGTAGTTGAGGCCGTAGAGCAAAAAGGATTTTCTATAAAGCATGTTGTAGATTATTCCGAAGCCGAGCAAGAGAATCTATTTTTGGAAGGGACAGGAAGTATTATTTTGGATCGAGAGTACCAAAAGGCATATTGTGCACTTTCCCCTAGAGCAGATGAACAACTTTTTATTGAATTTTGCGAAGATTTTGATTTCTTTCCTGTTATTTTTTCTGCGTATCAAACCGTAAATCAAAAGAGAGAAAAAATTTATCACACCAATGTTATGATGTGCATAGGAAGCACTTTTGCAGTGATTTGTTTGGATTCAATTGATGATAAAAAAGAACGCAAAAATGTTATATATCATCTTAAAAAAGATAACAAAGACATCATTGAAATAACAGAAGATCAAGTCAACCAATTTGCAGGAAATATGCTGCAACTATTAGGAAAAAATAATACACCTTTCCTAATCATGAGTCAATCTGCTTTTGATTCATTACGTGCCGACCAGCTTTCAAAATTAGAAAAACACACAAAAATCATTTCTAGCTCATTGCAAACTATTGAAGCCTGTGGAGGCGGTAGTGCACGCTGTATGATGGCAGAAATATTTTTGCCAAAGGCGCTCAAATAATAGAGGCAAAAAAATGTATCTTTGTCTGTGAAAATCAACATTTAATGAGCCTTCAAAATAGCCTTTCTCAACATATAAAAAAAGCATTCAATGCATTGTATCAATCGGATTTAGAAAGCATTGAATTTCAAGCTACCCGAAAAGATTTTGAAGGTGACATTACAGTTGTTACATTTCCAATGCTTAGTGTTGTAAAAATGAATCCTGTTCAGTTGGGGGAGCAATTAGGGACCTATTTGGTAGAGCATAGCGAAGATGTTGTTTCTTTTAATGTAGTCAAAGGATTTTTAAATTTGGTCCTTTCAAATGCCTATTTTATGGATGTATTTAAAACAATACATTCTAATCCAAAATTTGGCTTTGTAGCTCCAAGTCAAATAGATGCTGTAATGGTAGAATATTCGTCTCCAAACACAAATAAACCTTTGCATTTGGGTCATGTTCGAAACAATCTTTTGGGATATAGCGTTGCAGAAATATTAAAAGCTTCGGGAAAGAAAGTTTATAAAACACAAATTATAAATGATAGAGGAATTCATATCTGTAAAAGCATGCTAGCTTGGCAGCGATTCGGTGAGGGGCAAACCCCTGAATCTACGGGTTTGAAAGGGGATAAATTGGTTGGAAATTTTTATGTAAAATTTGATAAAGAATACAAAAAAGAGATTGAAGCGTTGGAGCAAAAAGGATACTCTACAGACGAAGCAAAAGCCAATGCACCAATACTTTTGGACGCACAAGAAATGCTAAGACAATGGGAAGCTGGTGATGAAGAAGTAGTATCACTGTGGAAAACAATGAACCAATGGGTGTACAATGGATTTGATGTTACTTACAAGAATTTAGGTGTAGATTTTGATAGTTATTATTATGAAAGTGAGACCTATCTTTTGGGTAAATCCTTTATAGAAGAAGGTTTACAAAAAGGCGTATTTTTTAAAAAAGATGATGGTTCTGTATGGTGTGATTTATCAGAGGATGGATTGGATGAAAAAATTGTACTTCGCGCTGATGGAACAGCCGTTTATATGACTCAAGATATTGGAACAGCTATTCAACGCGTTAAGGATTGTCCAGACATTTCTGCAATGGTATATACGGTTGGAAATGAGCAAGATTACCATTTTAAAGTACTTTTTCTAATTCTAAAAAAACTAGGATTTGAATGGTCTCAAAATCTCTATCATTTGAGTTACGGTATGGTTGATTTGCCTAGTGGTAAAATGAAAAGTAGAGAAGGAACTGTTGTTGATGCCGATGATTTAATTGCTGAAATGGCGAGTACAGCAAAACTTATTTCTCAAGAATTAGGAAAGCTTGATGGCTATTCTGAAGATGAAAAAAATCAAACCTACACAACTATTGGTTTGGGGGCTTTAAAATATTTTATATTAAAAGTTGATCCTAAAAAATCAATCCTTTTTGATTCCAAAGCCTCTGTAGATTTTCAGGGAAATACAGGGCCTTTTGTTCAGTATACATATGCAAGAATTCAGGCTATTTTAAGAAAAGCATCAATAGATGAAAATTTGATTTCTGATGAAATAAAATTAACAGATAAAGAAAAAAATATATTGAAACAACTTCAACTTTTTCCTCATACAATTCAACAAGCAGCATCTAATTATAGTCCAGCACTCATAGCAAATTACACTTACGACTTAGTAAAAGAATTCAATTCCTTTTATCAAAATATTTCAATTCTTGGTGCAGAGAATGCTGCACTAATGTCTTTTAGGGTTCAGCTTTGTAGTGCTGTTGGAACAACCATAAAAAATGCATTTAGTCTATTGGGTATTCAGGTTCCAGAGCGTATGTAGTTGTAATTTCAGATGAATCAAGATTTAAAATCCTATATTCCAGAGTCAGCATTTGATCAAGTTTTTCAATTGCTTTTGGATGATTGTTTGGAAGTCATCGTAAAAAAAGCTCGCAAAACCCGACACGGAGACTATAGAAAGTTAAAAAATGGGCGTCATCAAATTACCATAAACTCCAATCTTAATCCCTATCGTTTTTTGGTCACTTTGTTGCATGAAATTGCACACTATGAAGCGTATCAGCAACATGGTCCAAAAATTAAACCCCATGGTAAGGAGTGGAAATTAACATTTCAGCGTCTTGCTTTACCATTTTTAAGGCCTGAAATTTTTCCTATTCAAGTTTTGCCATTTTTGGCGCACTATTTTAAAAATCCCAAAGCAAGCAGTGATTCAGATGTGCTTTTATCGAGGTCGCTAATGGAGTTTGATCCCCCCACCAAAAAAACATTTATCTTTGAAGTTGTTGAAGGAACAAAATTTAAAACTCACAATGGCAAGCTGTTTCGAAAAGGAAAAAAAAGGCGAACACGCTATGAGGCAACAGAGCTTCACTCGGGGCGTTTGTACTCTTTTAGCCCAAATGCAGAAATTGAATTAATTAATGAATAAAATGAATAAAAATTACTATGCAGTCATAATGGCTGGTGGAGTTGGTTCTCGCTTTTGGCCTGTTAGTAAAACCGCTTTCCCAAAGCAATTTCACGATATGTTGGGCAGCGGTCAAACACTTTTACAAAAAACGGTGTCTCGACTTGAACAACTTATTCCATCTGAAAATATTAGAATCCTAACCAATAGTATTTATACCGATTTGGTACTACAACAATTGCCTCAATGTTCTATAAATCAAGTTATTGCGGAACCCGCTATGCGTAATACTGCACCATGTATTTTGATGGCTTCGCTAAAAATTCATAAAGAAAACCCTAATGCAGTGATGGTTGTTGCTCCTAGCGACCATTGGATAGAAGATGAGGTTGCATTTTCTGATGATTTGAAAGCTGCATTTGATCATGCTCAGGATTCTAACGCTTTAATGACACTTGGAATTAGACCATCTTTTCCAAATACAGGATATGGTTATATTGAATATGATATTTCAACTGAAAATCGTGTTAAAGACGTAGCGAATTTTAGAGAAAAACCCAATTATGAAACAGCCAAAAAATTTCTTGAAGCTGGTAATTTTTTATGGAATGCAGGGATTTTTATTTGGTCGTCCAAAACTGTTTTAAAAGCATTTCAAACTCTTCAGCCTAATATGTATGCTTTATTTTCAGCAGGGAATACAGTTTATAATACATCTGATGAAGACGAATTTATAAGTGAAAATTATAAAAAGGCAGAAAACATTTCGGTAGATTATGCAATTATGGAACACAGTAAAAATGTTTGTGTAATTGCTGCTACTTTTGATTGGAATGACCTTGGAACTTGGGGGAGTTTGTATACAAAAATTGCCAATGAATCTAATGAAAATGCAGTTGTTAATGCACGACTTCTATCTAATGATTCAAAAGGGAATATGATTAAAACAGATTCTAATAAAATAGTAGTTATTGATAGTTTGAATGACTTTATAATTGTAGAAGAGAATGAAATTTTGCTTATATTTCCGAAAAGTAAAGAACAAGATATTAAGCAATTAAGGCAAAATGTCAAAGATACATTTGGCGAAAATTACATTTAGAAATGAATCAAAATCAAGAGTCAGAACAGCAACAGCAAGAATTTATTGATTCTAAAGCTGCCGTAAAGGCCGATGCAAAGGGACTATTTGCGTCCATTAAAATATTTTTAGTGGAACTGCTCGATTTTAGACATGATACAGATCGTGAAGCCACTATTTCTGCTATTAAAGCAGATATTTCTTTTAAAGGCGCTACAGCATGGATTCTTATTTGTTCAATATTTGTAGCTTCTGTTGGACTTAATGCAAACTCTACTGCCGTTGTTATTGGTGCGATGCTTATTTCGCCGCTTATGGGGCCCATTCTTGGTATTGGTATGTCTATTGCCATTAACGATATTGACACACTCAGAAAGTCGCTCATAAATCTTCTTACAATGTTGGCTTTGAGTTTGTTAACCGCTTTTTTGTTCTTTTATTTTTTTCCGCTAAATCAAGATACTTCAGAGTTACTAGGACGTGTAAGACCCGATATTAGGGATGTTCTTATTGCATTTTTTGGTGGTTTGGCGCTCATAATTGCGCGTACAAAAAAAGGCACAATTGCCTCGGTAATCTTTGGTGTGGCCATTGCAACAGCATTGATGCCACCACTTTGTACAGCAGGCTATGGGCTATCTCAAGGCAAATGGGATTACTTTGTGGGTGCTATGTATTTGTTTGCAATCAATACAATATTTATTGCTTTAGCAACTTTTATTGTCTTGAAAGTATTGCGTTTTCCAATGTTACATTATGCCAACTCAAAACGTAGAAAAAATATAGCAAGGATAGCAGGTGTTTTAGCTTTTGCTGTAATGCTTCCCGCAGGTTGGACTTTTTATGATGTTCTTAAAGAATCTCAATATAAGTTTGATTATAAGAATTATCTAGAAAATGAAATCAACAACAATCAAAGTTTATGGCTACAGCGTGATAAATTAGACATTAAAGCAAAAACAGTTACCTTAAACTTCAATGGAGATATAAATGCTGCTACAAAATCTGATTTGATGAATGAACTTAAGGGGTATGAATATTTAAAGGATTTTAAATTAATTATCAATGGCAATACCAACCGAAGTACTGATAAAATTCTTGAGCTTTATGATCTTGCACTTGATAAAATTGACCAGCGCGATCAGCAAATTGAAAATTTAAACTTCACTATTGATAGTCTAAAATTAGCCGCCTTATCAAAAAATGAAACAAATACGGTTGATTTTATCAATTTGGCTAAAGATGCAAAAATTCAATTTTCTGATTTGGAGACTTTTGGTTTTTCTAAGATGTTAAACACTACAAATTTTAGATCATCAGACACTGTTTTGGTGGCAAAAATTCGTTGGAATTCGTCTCTGCAAGATAGTTTGCGTATTCAAAAAAGTGCCGATTTAAAAAATTGGTTGGAGAAAGAGTTAAAAAAGCAACGCATAGAGGTGCTAACACATTAGAGAGCTACCCTTTTAGATACATTTCTCTAACTTTTTTAAATAAGTTTGAAGAATAGACAAAGTTTGAAACCGCTTCATTATCTGTTCTAAAAATGGTTTCTTTACTGCCTTCCCAAGCTTTTTCACCATCTTTTAAGAATATAATTTTCTCACCAATTTCCATCACAGAATTCATATCGTGTGAGTTTATAACTGTTACAATGTTGTATTCTTTAGTAATTTCATGAATTAAATAATCAATTACAATAGCAGTTTTTGGATCGAGTCCAGAATTGGGTTCATCACAAAATAAATATTTTGGATTATTTACAATAGCTCTTGCAATTGCTACTCGTTTTTGCATTCCTCCAGAGGCCTCACTTGGCATTTTCTTTTGAGCGTTTTCAAGATTTACACGTTGTAGTACAATATTGGCACGATCTCGCATTTCGCTCTCACTCTGGTTGGTAAACATTCTTAAGGGAAACATTACATTTTCTTCAATAGTCATCGAATCAAACAATGCACTTCCTTGAAAGACCATTCCAATTTTGGAACGAAGATTTCGTTTTTCATCATCTGATAAATCTGTAAACTTTTGATTATCATAGTCAATACTTCCACTATCGTAATCAAAAAGCCCTAATAAGCATTTAAGAAATACAGTTTTTCCAGAACCACTCTGACCAATGACAAGGTTAGTTTTACCTTGCTCAAAAGAGGTAGAAACTCCTTTTAGGATTTTTATATCTCCGAATGATTTATGAAGTTCAGTAACCTGTATCATTAACTAAGTAACATTTGAGTTAGAATATAATTGATAAGAATAATTACCACACTTGTCCACACAAATGCAACAGTACTAGCTTTACCAACTTCTAATGCTCCACCTTTCATGTAATACCCATAAAAAGAGGGAATGGTAGCCAAAATAAAGGCAAAAACTAAAGTTTTTATAAACGCATAAAACATATGAAAAGGAATAAAATCCAACTGAACTCCTCTAATATAGTCTTCTAGTGTAGAAAATCCACCATAAACACATGCGGCCATTCCTCCAATTATTCCAAGAAACATTGCAATTGAAATTACAAACGGATAAAGCATCATCGCCACCGTTTTTGGAAAAACAAGATAATTTATAGAATTTACACCCATTACTTCAAGGGCGTCAATTTGCTCTGTGACTCGCATTGTTCCAATACTAGATGTAATAAATGACCCAACTTTTCCTGCCATAATAATCGAAATAAAAGTTGGTGCAAATTCAAGAATAATAGATTGTCTTGTTGCAAATCCAACCAAGTATTTAGGAATCAATGGGTTTGTGATATTTAAAGCGGTTTGAATGGTAATTACACCTCCAACAAAAAAGGAGATAAACGCTACAATACCAAGTGAATTTATCACTAAATCATCTATTTCTTTTAAAATTAACTTCATCATAACTGATCGTTTCGTAGGTTTTCGAAACATTTCAGCAATCATTAAAAAATAAGTCCCAATATTTTGAAGATAATTCATGTGGTGTAATCTAATTGCTAAAGTAAAAAAATCTAACTAGAAAATATTAAATTTTAATCAAATTGAGATTTTGTATTTTTTATAGATAAATTTATGGAATCAATATAATTGAGAAGTTCTTCTTTACCCTCAAATTTTGTAGAAGAGGTTATGAAATGTTGAGGTAATTCGTCCCATTTTTCGCTTAAAACACTCTGGTAATGCAGTATATTTCTTTCGATTGCCTTTGGTTTTAATTTATCCGATTTTGTAAAAATTATACTGAACGGAATTTGATGTTCGCCAAGCCATTGCATAAAATTTAAATCAATTTGTTGTGGTTCGTGACGTATATCAATAAGAACAAAAGCAGAAACCAGCTGTTTTCTTTGTTGAAAATATGAAGTAATAAATTTTTGAAACGTTTTTTTACTCGATTTAGAAACTCTGGCGTAGCCATATCCAGGCAAGTCTACCAAGTACCATTGCTCGTTGATAAGAAAATGGTTGATGAGTTGCGTTTTTCCTGGTCTTCCAGATGTTTTGGCTAATTTTTTTTGGTTGGTGAGCATGTTTATAAGGGAAGATTTCCCAACATTACTTCTTCCAATAAAGGCATATTCAGGGAAATTATTTTTGGGACATTTAGAAACGTCTTGATTGCTAACGACAAATGTTGCGGTTTTTATGTGCATATCTAAGCTGTTATAACCCTCTCATTTCAAGCCAATTGAATAGAATTTCATTGAATTTATCGGGGTGCTCCATCATAGCCGCATGACCGCATTTGTCTATCCAATATAGGTTTGAGTCTGGGAGAAGTTCATGGAACTCATCAGCAACATTTGGAGGTGTTACAATATCATTTTTTCCCCAAATAATACATGTAGGCGTATTCATATTTGGTAAATCTTTAGCCATGTTGTGACGAATTGCACTTTTTGCAATGGCTAATGTTTTTACAAGTTTATTTCTATCATTTACAGTTTGATAAACATCGTCTACAATTTCTTTTGTAGCTATTTCAGGATCATAAAAAACTTCTTCGGCTTTGGCTTTAATAACGTTGTAGTCGCTTCTTTTTGTGTATCCGCTTCCCATTGCACTTTCGTAAAGTCCAGAGCTTCCAGTAATCACCAATCCAGCAACTTTTTCTGGATAAAGATTAGTATAATAAAGTCCAACATGCCCACCAAGGGAATTGCCAAGCAAGATAACATCTTTGTAACCCTTAAAATCTATAAAATCTTTCAGGTGAAGTGCAAAATTTTTTATGTTAGTATTTAGTAACCCAAGGGAGTAAACAGGAAGTTCAGGGAGAACTAATTTGTAACCATTTTTACTAAAATAGTTAATTACACCGTCAAAGTTACTTAGTCCACCCATTAATCCATGAAGAATGATGATAGGTCGTCCTTCCCCAATCTCAGTGTAATTGAATTTACCCTCCTTCTTTAACTCGTACTTCATATTATTATTTGAAAAATTGGTACAAAAGCAAATCTAAACAATTTTATTCAATAAAGACCTCGAAAATTCATTCTTAATACAACAGTCAAATTGAACTTTTTTTTACTGTAAAATAGTAGAAAACATCCTAAAAACACCTTATTAACACTGAAATGTTAATTTTTGCCTATTTTATTTAATTAATTGATTATCAGTTAATTAAGCAATAAAATTAATGCATTTTATCGAGCTATTTTGCATTTGGTAGAAATTTATTAACAAAGTGGTAAAAAGTGGTAAAAAGTGGGATTTATTTTATAATTTTGAAATAAGCAAAACAATAGAATTGAATACACTCATAGGAACATACGAATGTAAGGCTGATGCGAAAGGGCGTTTATTGCTTCCTGTTGCTTTGAAAAAGCAGTTAGCTTCATCTATGGGAAATGGATTTGTTTTGAAACGTGCTGTGTTTCAGCCGTGCTTGGAGTTGTATCCTATGGAAGAATGGGAAGCCTTGATGCAAAAAGTAAATAAGCTCAATAGGTTTAAAAAGAAAAATAACGACTTCATAAGAAGATTTACGGCTGGTGTAAAGCCAATCGAGTTAGACGCTTCAGGGCGTCTTCTTATACCTAAAGATCTTGTTGGATTTGCCAATATCACCAAAGAGGTGGTTGTTTCTTCGGCAGTTAATATCATCGAGATTTGGGACAAAGATTTGTATGAAAAAGCCATAGACGATGCAGCAAATGATTTTGCAGACTTGGCAGAAGAGGTAATGGGACAAGATGATGCTGATGGAATATCATAATCCTGTTTTGCTTGATAAATCTGTAGGTGGTTTAGCGATAAAAAAAAATGGGGTGTATGTGGATGTAACTTTTGGCGGTGGTGGTCACAGTCGAAAAATTTTGCAGCACCTAGGTCCAGAAGGAAAGTTATTTGCTTTTGACCAAGATAAAGATGCTCTTTCAAATAGTGTTGATGATCAGCGATTTACATTAATAAATGAAAATTTTATGTTCATGAAACGATTTTTGCGCTTTCACGGTATAACTGAGGTGGATGGTGTTTTGGCTGATTTTGGGGTTTCGTCGTATCAATTTGATGCTCCCAATCGTGGATTTTCAATACGCTTTGATGCGCCACTAGATATGCGAATGAATCAGGATGATAAAGTATCTGCAAAAACTATTATTAATTCCTATCCAGAAGAAGAATTGAGACGATTGTTTTGGGAATATGGAGAGTTGAGAATTGCACCAGCACTTGCAAGAACAATTGTTGAAGAAAGAACAGAACGAGCTATTGAAACAACTTTTGAATTGAAAAATTTGTTGAATAAATATTTACCAAAAGGTAAACAAAATAAAATTTTAGCTCAAATCTATCAAGCGATAAGAATTGAAGTTAATAATGAACTAGAAGTTTTAAAAACATTTTTGATGGATACCAAAGAGGTGCTAAAACAAGGTGGAAGATTAAGTGTAATTTCTTATCACTCTTTGGAAGATCGTTTGGTTAAAAGATTTATTAGAAATGGCATGTTTGAGGGAGAACCAGAGCGTGATATGTTTGGAAATTTTTCAGTACCGTTCAAAAAGGTTGGAAAGTTGATTGTTCCAACTGCAAAAGAAATAAAAGATAATAATAGAGCCAGAAGTGCAAAATTGAGAATTGCACAAAAACTATAGCTGTAGAATGAAGAATGTAGTGTATAACATATTAAAAGGTACTTTTTTAGTGAGCGATGGTGCTCATAAAAAATGGCGTTTGATTTTGTTTTTTTCTTCGTTGGCTATCATGATGATTGCAAGCTCACATAGTGCGGATCGTAAAGTACATCATATTGCAAAATTAAATGAAGATGTGAAATCCTTACGCTCACTTTATGTCAATACGCGCTCTGATTTGATGGAGCTAAGATTGGAATCTGTGGTTCGTGGGCGTCTTAAAGACAAAGGCATAGTTCCTTCTCAAATACCACCAGTTAAAATTTTAATTGCCACAAGGGCGAAGTAAATAAATGTCTGAAAAAGAAACGAACATATTAAACAAATTATACTTCATTTCGGGGTGCATGTTCATTTTTGCTTTGTTGGTTGTTTTTAAATTATCTAAAATCCAATTTGTACAAGGAGAGGCCTACAGATCATTAGCAGAAAAGCGTAGTATCAAAAATGTTGTCATACCTGCCAATAGAGGAAATGTATATTCTGTTGATGGGAGTTTGTTGGCCACATCAGTACCAAAATATGACATAAGAATTGATTTGGTAACCTCTTCGGAACGTAATTTTCAATCCAATGTACAGGCATTATGTGATTCTATTTCTGTATTTAATGGTTCCTCGTCTTTGGAGTTACAAAAGCGAATTCGCGAAGCTCGACAAAACAAAAACAGATATTTCTTATTGGCGCGCAATATTGACTATTCAGATTATTTACGTTTTAGATCCTTTCCCTTATTAAATTTAGGAGCATTCAAAGGAGGGTTAATTGTTGAACAAACAACAAAGAGAGATTATCCTTTGGGAGGAATTGCTCAACGCTCTGTGGGGTATGAAAGAATAGACGATAATGGCTATGTGACACGCGTTGGTATAGATGGTGCTTTTGGGGAAAAATATTTGCGTGGGATTGATGGAAAACGCCTTAAACAGAGCATTGGAAAAGGGCAGTGGAAACCAATTGATGATTTCAATCAAACTGAACCTCAAGATGGTTATGATGTGTATACTACTATAGACGTGAATATTCAAGATATTGCACATCATGCACTTTTAGAACAATTAGAAAAATACAATGCAGACCATGGGTCTGTGGTTGTAATGGAAACAAAAACGGGTGCTGTAAGGGCTATTTCAAATCTCGGCAGAAATGCTGAAGGTAAATATTATGAACGTCTAAATTACGCGATTGGAGAATCCCATGAACCAGGGTCTACATTTAAATTAATGGCGTTGGCGGTAGCTCTAGAAGATCAAAAAATAGACACAACAACAATGGTTGATACCAAAAATGGAATATTGTCTTTTTATGGTAAAAAAGTAAGAGATTCTAAAAAAGGAGGGTACGGAAAAATTTCTGTAGCTGAGGCTTTTGAAGTATCCTCAAACACCGGAATAGTGAGCGTTATAAATGACGCATATAAAGAGAATCCCTCCAAATTTATTGATGGTTTGTATAACATGAGTCTAAGTGATTCACTTGGTCTACCAATCCTTGGCGAAGGCAAAGCAGTTATACCTGACCCTAGAATAAAAGATAACCGTTGGAGTGGTATTGCACTTCAGTGGATGGCCTATGGTTATGGGGTGTCTTTTACGCCTCTGCAAACCCTTACATTTTACAATGCAATTGCAAATGATGGAAAAATGGTTAAGCCACGTTTTATTGAAGAAATAAAAACAATAGATAAGCCTATAAAAACATTTGAAACAAAGGTGATTAACCCTCAAATATGTTCAAAAGGAACGATAAAAAAACTTCAAAAACTACTTCAAAATGTTGTTGAAAAGAAGCATGGTACAGGCCATGGTTTATATAGTGAGAATTTTTCAATGGCAGGAAAAACTGGAACGTGTCAAAAAGATTATAAAAACAAAGAACAATTAAATTACATCTCTACTTTTTCTGGATATTTTCCAGCCGAAAATCCAAAGTATTCATGCATTGTTGTGATTCATGAGCCAGATAAAAGAGTAGGTTATTATGGTGCTGATGTTTCAGGTCCAGTATTTAAAAAAATTGCTCAAAAAATATATACAAGTGCTCCAGTATTGGATGTCATTGACAACATAAATCAAAAGTCAAAGGCTGTAGAAGAGCAGTATCAGAATTATTTTTCGACGTCAGAAAAGTATCAAACGGTAATGCCAAACTTAACAGGATTACCGGCAATGGATGCTATTGCTATCCTAGAAAATATGGGGCTTCAGGTAAAAATTGTTGGGCAAGGAAAAGTAAAAAAACAATCAATAAATAGAGGTGAAAAAGTAGTGCCAAAAACAACTGTAATACTAGAATTATCGTGAGGATTTTAAAAGACATATTGTATAATGTTGCATTGCAGTCTGTGCAAGGGGCTACAGATGTTCGTATAAATTCTATTCAATACGATTCTCGAAAAGTTGACAAGAATGATATGTTTGTCGCCATAAAAGGCATGCATTCCGATGGGCATTTATTTATAGAAAAAGCTATTGAAAATGGAGCCTCTGTTATAGTTACAGAATTTCTTCCAGAAAATAGAATAAATAATATTACTTACGTTGAAGTTGAATCTTCATCGTTGGCTTTGGCCTTTATGGCTGCTAATTTTTATCAGCACCCCTCTGAAAATCTAAAATTAATCGGTATAACAGGAACCAATGGCAAAACAACAGTTGCTTCCTTGTTGTACAACTTGTTTAAAGCGGCAGGATATAAGGTTGGATTGATTTCTACAGTAAAAATAATGGTTGGAGACACTAGCTTTTCAACGTCTCATACCACACCAGATTCGTTAGTGATAAATTCATACCTCAAACAAATGAATGCTATTGGTGTAGAATTTTGTTTTATGGAAGTGAGTTCACACGGCATCCATCAACACCGCTCAGCTGGATTGACTTTTGAAGGAGGAATTTTCACCAATCTTTCACACGATCATCTCGATTATCATTCTTCTTTCGCTGAGTATCGCGATGTAAAAAAATCATTTTTTGATGGTCTTCCAAAATCAGCTTTTGCACTTACAAATGTAGATGATAAAAATGGTCAAATTATGCTACAAAATACCAAAGCTAAGGCCTACAGCTATGCTTTGAAAAGCTATGCTGATTATCGTACACAAATTCTTGAAAACCATTTTAAAGGCTTGTTATTAAAAATTAATAACAATGAAATTTGGGTAAAATTGATCGGAAGTTTTAATGCTTACAATCTTACCGCAGTATTTGCTTGTGCTGATATTTTGGGTCTAGAAAAAGATGAACTATTACGTCTAATGAGTACTCTTGAAAATGTTAACGGTCGTTTTGAATATTTTGTAACAACAAAAAATATAACTGTTATAGTGGATTATGCGCACACGCCAGATGCTCTTAAGAATGTACTTCACACTATCAATGACATTCGTACAAAGAATGAACTTTTGATTTCGGTTGTTGGATGTGGTGGAGATCGCGATAAAACAAAGCGTCCAAAGATGGGTCATATTGCTTCTGAATTGAGCTCTAAAGTCATTTTTACAAGTGATAACCCAAGATCTGAACACCCAGAACGTATAATTTCTCAGATGGAACAAGGCGTAGAGCCACAAAATTTCATGAAAGTAATGGCCATTACAAATCGTAAACAAGCCATTAAAGCAGCTTGCCAGTTGGCAAATGCAAATGATATTATTCTTGTTGCTGGTAAAGGACATGAAACATATCAAGAAATTAATGGAGTTCGCTCAGAATTCAACGATTATGAAGTGGCAATGGAATGTTTAAATCAATTACAAAAATAATATGCTATACTATTTGTTTGAATATTTAGAAAAAGAATACCAGTTTCCAGGAGCTTCACTCTTTGGTTTCTTGACGTTTAGGGCAGCTTTAGCTATTGTTTTATCACTTTTAATTTCTACAATTTTTGGTAAAAAAATTATCAGTATTCTTCAAAGTAAACAAGTAGGAGAAACGATTCGTGATTTAGGTTTGGATGGTCAAAAAGAAAAAGCAGGAACACCAACTATGGGGGGATTAATTATCATTTTGGCTACACTTGTTCCTGTACTTTTAGTTGCAAAATTAGACAATATTTACATCATTTTGTTACTCGTTACAACCCTTTGGATGGGGGCTATTGGTTTTACAGACGATTACATCAAAAAGTTTAAAAATGACAAAGAAGGATTAAAAGGAAGGTTTAAGGTAATAGGTCAAGTTGGTCTTGGAATTATTGTTGGGCTGACTTTATTCTTTCATTCTGAAGTGACCATAAAACAACAAATTCCAGTGCAAAATCGTGTAGCTATTAGTGTTGAGCAAGGTCCTTCGAAACAATTTTATCCAGAAACAAAATCAACCAAAACAACCATTCCTTTTGTAAAGGCCAATGAATTTGATTATGCTGATTTAATCACATGGATCCATCCAAGTTTAGAAAAATACGCGTGGATTGTATTTGTTTTTGTAGTGATTTTTATCATTACTGCAGTGTCTAATGGCGCAAATTTAACAGACGGTATTGATGGTTTAGCAGCAGGAACATCGGCAATAATAGTACTCACATTGGGGATTTTTGCTTGGGTTTCGGGTAATATTATTTTCTCAGATTATTTGAACATTATGTACATCCCACGTGTCGAAGAAATCACGATTTACATTGCCGCTTTTGTGGGTGCACTAATAGGATTTTTATGGTACAATACTTTTCCTGCACAGGTTTTTATGGGAGATACAGGTAGTTTGACTATTGGAGGAATTATAGCTGTAATTGCAATAGCGGTACGCAAAGAATGGTTAATTCCATTGCTATGTGGAATTTTCCTGATTGAAAATTTATCAGTAGTGCTACAAGTCGGTTATTTCAAGTATACAAAGAAAAAATTTGGTGCAGGTCGTCGCATTTTCAAAATGTCACCATTGCATCATCATTATCAAAAATTAGGCTATCACGAAAGTAAAATTGTGACTCGATTTTGGATTGTTGGAATACTTCTAGCCATCCTAACAATCGTCACCCTAAAAATTAGATAAATGAAACGATTGGTTGTACTTGGTGGTGGAGAAAGTGGTGTGGGTACAGCACTGTTGGGGAAAGAAAAAGGGTTTGAAGTATTTGTTTCAGACTACGGAAAACTAAAAGAAGAATACAAGGACGTTCTTATACATAATGAGATTGAATGGGAGGAAGAAACGCATACGTCATCAAAAATATTAAATGCTGATGTTGTAATGAAAAGTCCTGGAATTTCTGAGCAAGTGCCCATCGTAAAAGCACTTGTTGAGCAAGGCGTTCTGGTGGTCTCTGAAATTGAATTTGCAGCTCAATTTACAAAAGCAAATATCATAGGAGTTACTGGAAGTAATGGAAAAACAACCACAACAATGATGACTCATCACATATTGCAACAAGCCCAATTGAATGTTGAAATAGGTGGTAATATTGGTGAAAGTTTTGCAGGTCTTATTCATAAAAATCCAGATTATTTTGTATTGGAATTGAGCAGTTTTCAGTTGGATGGAATTATAAAATTCAAGCCAAATATAGCTGTGCTAACCAACATTACACCAGATCATTTGGATCGCTATGATCATAAGTTTGAAAACTATATCGCTTCAAAATTCAGAATTTCTATGCATCAAACCAAAGCCGATTTTTTGATTTATGATGCTGATGATGAGGTGATTAACACATATCTCCAAACCCACAAGGTTCAATCTACATTAATGCCTTTTTCGTTAACAAAAACATTAGCGCAAGGTACATTTTTAAGACAAAAAGAAATTATTATAAAATATAAAAAAGAAGAACAAATAATGCCAACAACAAATTTAGCTTTAGAAGGAAAACACAACATCAAAAATGCGATGGCAGCAGCAACAGTTGCTCACCTTCTCAAAATAAGAAAAGACACGATTCGTGAAAGTTTAGAGTGTTTTCAAGGTGCAGAGCACCGATTAGAAAATGTATTAAAAATTAACAAAGTACAGTATATAAACGACTCAAAAGCAACGAATGTTAATGCCACCTATTTTGCACTAGAAAGCATGAATGCACCAACCGTTTGGATTGTGGGTGGTGTTGATAAAGGCAACGATTATAGTGCCCTATTTCCTTTTATAAATGAAAAGGTTAAGGCGATTATTTGCTTAGGAAAAGATAACGAAGCTTTGTTTAAAAATTTTGAGCATATGGTGGATATTATAGTTGAAACACAGTACATGTCAGAAGCTGTAAAAATAGCTTACAACATTGCTGAGGCAGGTGAAAATGTGTTGCTTTCGCCAGCTTGTGCAAGTTTCGATTTATTTAAAAATTATGAAGATAGAGGTCATCAATTTAAAACGGCAGTACGGGCGTTATAAATGAAATTAAAATTTGGTAATATAAAGGGAGATCGAATGATATGGGCTATAGTTGCACTACTAGCTATATTTTCATTTTTACCAGTGTATAGTGCCGCAAGCAATTTGGCATATAACTATGGCGATGGTCAAACATTTAGTTACCTTATTAAACATTTTGTGCATTTGTTTTTAGGGTTTTCAATTATTTATGGTATTCATAGGATTCCATACCGCTACTTCAAAGGGCTTTCTATGGTCATGTACCCAGTTGTTTTGATTCTTCTTTTAGTAACTCTTTTGCAAGGAACAACTATTGATGGCGCCAATGCAAGTCGGTGGATTCGTGTGCCGTTTGTAGGATTTACATTTCAACCTTCAACACTGGCGGCTTTGGTACTTATGGTTTTTGTAGCACGGTATCTTTCCAAAGTTTTTGATCAAGAAATTACTTTTAAATCATCACTTCTTCCATTGTGGTTGCCAGTTTTTGCGGTGCTTATTTTGATTCTTCCTGCCAATTTTTCAACAACAGCAATCATTTTTACAATGCTATTAGTTTTGGCATTTTTGGGCGGCTATCCATTAAAATATATCGGTGTAATTGTGGGGTCAGGTCTTTTGGTTCTTGCCTTTTTTGTGCTTGTTGCAAAAGCCTTTCCAGATGCAATGCCCAATAGGGTTGATACTTGGACGAGTCGAGTTGTGAACTTTATGGACGATCGTGATACCGAAGAAGATTATCAAATTGAAAAAGCAAAAATAGCTATTGCTACAGGAAGTATTTATGGCTTGGGCCCTGGGAAAAGTGTTCAAAAAAACTTTTTACCACAATCCTCTTCAGATTTTATTTTCGCTATAATCATTGAAGAATATGGATTATTAGGCGGGCTCTTTTTGTTGATTTTATATTTATTGCTTTTGTTCAGAATTGTTGTTGTTGCGCAAAAAGCAGAAACCGTTTTTGCAAAATTATTAACTATTGGGGTAGGGCTTCCAATCATTTTTCAAGCCCTTATTAATATGGGTGTAGCTGTTGAATTATTTCCAGTTACAGGCCAAACGCTTCCGCTAATTAGTAGTGGAGGAACATCAATATGGGTGACTTGTCTTGCAATAGGAATCATCTTGAGTGTAAGTGCCAAAAGAGAAGAAATTAAAAATCAATATGAGGGTGAGCAACATCCTTTAGAAATTTTAAGTGAAGCATTGTAATGCATAAATTTAAAGTCATATTATCAGGAGGAGGTACAGGAGGTCATATTTTCCCTGCTCTTTCTATTGCTCAGGCTCTAAAAATCAAGTATCCAGAATCTGACTTTCTTTTTGTAGGGGCAAAAGGCAAAATGGAAATGGAAAAAGTACCAAATGCAGGCTTTAAAATTATAGGACTTTGGATTTCAGGTATTAAAAGAAAACAACTATTTAGAAATATTTTATTTCCATTGAAACTTATTGTTAGCCTACTAAAATCTGTTGTTATAGTGTTGAAATTTAAACCACATGTTGTTATTGGTACTGGCGGATTTGCTAGCGGACCTTTGTTATATGTTGCTTCAATTTTTGGAACACCAACTCTTATTCAGGAGCAAAATTCATTCCCTGGAATTACAAATAAATTATTGGCCAAAAAGGCTCAAAAAATTTGTGTTGCCTATGACAATTTAGAAACATTTTTCCCAAAAGAAAAAATTGTACTAACCGGTAATCCTGTCCGTCAAGATCTTTTAGACTTACAAGAAAAACAAGAAGAGGCATATTCAACATTTAATTTAAACCCAACTAAAAAAATAGTGCTTGTTTTAGGGGGCAGTTTAGGTGCACGCAGAATCAATCAATTGGTGGAAGCTCAATTACAATATTTTAAAAATAACAACATTCAAGTCTTATGGCAGTGTGGAAAATTATATTTTGATGAGTATTGTCATTATGATAATACAACTGAGGTTCAAGTGATGTCGTTTATAAAAAGAATGGATTTGGCTTATGCAGCTTCTGATATAATTATTTCAAGAGCCGGAGCGAGTTCGGTTTCCGAGCTTTGTATTGTTGGTAAGCCGGTTATTTTTGTTCCATCACCAAATGTTGCCGAAGATCATCAAACCAAAAATGCACAAGCTATTTCTAGCCAGAATGCAGCCTTGCTGATTGCAGAAAAGAACTTGAAAGATGAGTTTGAAACTCAATTTTCGGCGCTCATCAATAATGAAGATTTGCAACAAAGTTTAGCAACAAATATTAAAAAATTAGCCAAAAAATCTGCAACAAATGATATTGTTCATGAAATCGAAAAACTTGTAAACGCATGAAGCTAAACACTTATCATAACATCTATTTTGTGGGTATTGGCGGTATCGGGATGAGTGCGCTTGCAAAGTATTTTCATGCAGAAAACAAGAAGATTTCAGGCTACGATAAAACATCAAGTGACAATACAAAAACACTTGAAGATTTAGGTATAAATATTAGTTATTCTGATGATATCGAGACGATACATCCAAAGTATTTGCAGCCCTCGGAGACTCTTGTGGTGTATACGCCAGCAATTCCAAATTCAAATGTAATTTTGAAGTATTTTAACTCCAATCATTTTACTGTTTTAAAACGGTCTGAGATTTTGGGGATGATTACAAAAGATACATTTTGTCTTGCTGTTGCAGGAACTCATGGAAAAACAACAACAACAAGTATTTTGGGTCATTTGATGTTTGAAGCCAACCAAAGTATGACTGCATTTTTAGGTGGGATTTCAGAGAACTATAACTCAAATTTAATCCAAAATGGAAGTAAAGCTACTGTTGTTGAAGCCGATGAATTTGACCGTTCATTTATGACGCTCTCGCCCAATTTTGCTTGTATTACTTCCATGGATGCAGACCATTTGGATATTTATGGCGATAGAGAAAGTCTAAAACAATCATTCCTAGATTTTTCAAAAAATATCTCTAATGATGGAAAGCTTTTTGTGCACGAGTCACTTTCTGTAAAAGGTATAACCTATGGGCTTGAATCCAATGCAAATTATGCTGCACAAAATATAAAAATTGTAGAGGGCGCATATCACTTTGATTTAAAAACCCCTGATTCTATATTAAGAAATTTTAGATTCCATTTGCCAGGAAGTCATAATTTAAACAATGCTGTTGCAGCATTGGCAATGGCTTGGGAGTTTGGGTGTACAGAAGAAAAACTTCAAAAAGGATTGAATTCATACAGAGGTGTCAAAAGACGCTTTTCTTATAAAATCAAAGAGCAATCATTTGTTTTTATTGATGATTATGCACATCACCCAAAAGAAATTGATGCCGTTTATCAAGCCATTACAGAAATGCATCCAAATCGCAAAGTCACAGCTGTTTTTCAACCGCATTTGTTTAGTCGAACACAAGATTTTGGAGACGAATTTGCACATTCGCTGTCTGTTTTTGATGCGGTATTACTATTAGAAATCTATCCCGCTCGAGAGCTGCCAATTTCTGGAATAAATGCCTCGTGGTTATTAGAAAAAATCACAGCACCTTTCAAAAAATTAGTAACAAAATCAGCATTATTTGAGGTCATAAAAACAATAGATAATCCTGTATTGGTTACAATGGGTGCTGGAGATATTGGTACTCTAGTTGAACCTCTTTCAAAAAAATTATTACATGCATAAATATAAAAACATAGCGATAGTAATTTTACTGCTTTTTGTAGTGGTGTTTTTATATGCGTTTTCATCTGTAAGAAGTCACCATTTGCCACTTGAAAAAACGAGTATAGAATTTGTAGGAAAAGATCATCTATTGATCAGTAAAGACATGGTTAATAAATTGTTAATACAAAATCAGCAGCCAGTGGAATGTATGCCTAAAGATATTTTAGATTTGAATGAACTAGAGTCCAAAATATCATCGCATCCGATGATAAAAAATGCAGAGGTGTATCTAACTGTAAATGGGGAAGTTAAGGTAGAAGTAGAACAACGTACACCACTTGCAAGAGTGATTTCTGAGCCATCATTTTATGTAGATAGTCAAGGAAAAATGATGCCTCTTTCGCCAGAATATAGTGCGCGAGTGGTATTGGTTCATGGCAATGTAGATGCATCGAATTTAGAGGCTTTAAATCAATTGTTGAGACATGTGACAAGTGATGATTTTTTAAATCTTTATGTCACAGAAATATCAGTAAATGATGAAAACCAATTTTCATTGTTCATGCGTACATACGATTTTGAAGTTGTTGTTGGAACATTGGAAAATTTAAATGAAAAAATGAAAAATTTTAAAGCATTTTATCAAAAAGCAAAAAAAGATAAACGGCTTGAATCATATAAAACAGTGAATTTACAATTCAATCGACAGGTTGTTTGTACAAAAATATAATTCTATGGAAACTCAAAATATTGCAGTAGGGCTAGATATTGGAACCACAAAAATCGTTGCGATGATTGGTCAGAAAAATCAATATGGCAAATTGGAAACCATTGGTGTTGGTAAATCAAAAAGTATGGGGGTACACCGTGGTGTAGTGAATAACATTACACAAACGATTCAATCCATTCAAAATGCAGTTTCAGAAGCCGAGGCTACTTCAGACATCAAAATTGACGGTGTTACTGTGGGCATTGCAGGACAGCATATTAGAAGTTTACAACACAGTGATTACATTACCAGACCAAATGCAGAACAGGTCATCAATGAAGAAGATATTGAACGACTTATCAATCAAGTTCACAAACTTGTAATGTTACCTGGAGAGGAAATTATTCATGTATTACCACAGGACTTTAAGGTTGATGGTCAAGCAGAAATCAAAGAGCCAATAGGAATGTATGGCGAACGTTTGGAAGCTAATTTTCATGTTGTTGTCGGTCAAGTTTCTTCAATTAGAAATATTGGCCGATGCATACAAACCGCAGGTTTGAGTTTGGAGGGGATTACTCTAGAACCTCTTGCTTCCGCAAAAGCGGTATTGAGTCAAGAAGAAAAAGAAGCGGGAGTAGCACTTATTGATATCGGTGGTGGAACGACTGATTTGGCGGTATTTAAAGATGGAATAATTCGTCATACTGCTGTAATTCCTTTTGGGGGAAATGTCATCACAGAAGATATTAAAGAGGGTTGCTCAATAATAGAAAAACAAGCAGAATTATTGAAAATTAAATTTGGATCTGCTTGGCCTGGTGAAAATAAAGACAATGAAATTGTTTCTATTCCAGGACTTAGAGGTCGAGATCCAAAAGAAATTTCATTGAAAAATTTATCAAAAATTATTCATGCAAGAGTTGTGGAAATTATTGAGCAAGTTTATGTTGAAATCAAAAACTATGGGCACGAAGAACAAAAGAAAAAGCTAATTGCTGGTATTGTGCTAACAGGTGGAGGAAGTCAGTTGAATCATCTAAAGCAACTTGTAGAATATATAACAGGGATGGACACTAGAGTAGGCTACCCAAACGAACATCTAGCAGGTGATAGTGATGGCGATATTACTAGTCCATTGTATGCCACAGCGGTTGGACTTGTTTTGGATGGACTCGAGCGACAAGAAAAGCAAGCATTTGTTAAATACAGCACTACCGATGAAGAAACACCAGAGCCCCCAGTTGAAAAACCCCCAGTACAATCCAAAGGATTTTTGGAGAAATTAACCGAACGTGTGAAGGATTTTTTAGAAAATGCAGAATAACCAACAAAAAAATAAATTTTATGAGCAGTAATAACGAACTAGGAATCACATTTGATTTACCAAAAAATCAATCTAATGTCATTAAAGTCATTGGTGTTGGTGGCGGTGGTAGCAACGCTATCAATCACATGTTTAAACAAGGAATAAAAGGCGTAGACTTTGTCATTTGCAATACAGATGCACAAGCTCTTAACAGTAGTGGTGTGCCCAATAAAATTCAACTAGGCATTCATATTACTGAAGGGCTAGGAGCAGGTGCAAATCCTGAAATTGGAGAAAAAGCAGCTGTTGAAAGTTTGGAAGAGATACGCACTATGCTAAATACCAATACAAAAATGGTATTTATTACTGCTGGAATGGGCGGTGGTACTGGAACTGGTGCAGCTCCAATAATTGCTAAAATGGCCAGAGAACTTGATATTCTTACCGTAGGCATCGTTACTATGCCATTCCAATTTGAGGGAAAAATAAGAAATACACAAGCACACAAAGGTATCGAGAAGTTAAGAAAAGTTGTTGATTCGTTGGTTATCATTAACAACAATAAACTTCGAGAAGTGTATGGTAATCTTGGATTTAAAGCAGGTTTTTCTAAAGCTGATGAAGTGCTTTCCACAGCTGCTCGTGGAATTGCAGAAGTCATCACACATCACTATACACAAAATATTGATTTACGTGATGCAAAAACTGTGCTTACTAATAGTGGAACAGCAATTATGGGAGCATCTACAGCAGTTGGCGAAAGTCGTGCTAAAAAAGCCATTACATCAGCATTGGACTCGCCACTATTGAATGATAATAAAATTACAGGTGCTAAAAATGTATTGCTATTGATTGTTTCTGGAAATCAGGAAATTACCATCGATGAGATTGGAGAAATAAATGATCATATCCAAGCAGAAGCGGGCTATGGTGCCAATATTATTATGGGGGTTGGAGAAGATGAAAAATTGGGTGAGGTCATAGCAGTTACTGTTATTGCTACAGGATTTGATGTCGATCAACAAAATGATATTACAAATGTTGAACCTAAAAAAGTAGTTCATGCTTTAGAGGATGAACAAATAATGGAACATGATTTGATGCCACCAAAAACAATTCAGACTCTTGATGATGAACAAATTGATTTAACTCTAGAAGAAGAAACAGTTGTTTATTCTCTTGAGGACGATACTGATTTACATAACCTAGAAGCTGCAGAAGATCAATTTATGGATTTAATTCCAACAACAGAGCTTATAAAATCTTTGGATGTGGATTATGAAGAAGTTATTTCTGAAATTTCCGAGGAGGAATTCATTATAAATGAAATAAAATCTGATCCAGTTACAGAAGAACCACTTGAAGTTGAAGAACAAACAATGTTATCTTTTGACTTACCGCTTCAACAAACCACAAGCACTGTTGAAGAAAATGAAAATGTTGAAATTTTTGAACTGCAGGACAATGTAAACGAAATTGAAGTTGAAGACTATATAGAACTTATAGCAATTAATGAGTCTAGTTCAGAAGCCGAAAAGCGTTATACACTAGATGATCATATTATCTTAGAAAATACAAATCAAGAATACGATCCATCTAAGCAAAACACCCCTACTGAAACTGAGGTAGATACCGAATTGGTGTTTTCAAAAGTTACTGTAAAAGAACGTCAAGTTACAAAAGAACCTGAAGAAAATCTTGATCCTTTTGATAGTCCAATTTCTAAAGCTCTTCGCGATAGAGCCGATGAGCGCAGACAAAAAATGAAAGCGTTTAACTACAAATTCAATACTTCAAAAGTAGAAGAGTTTGAAAAAGAACCTGCCTATAAACGTCAGGGTGTAGAATTGAGTGATGCTACAACTTCCAACGAACCTTTGGCTTCAAGGTCTTCTGTTGGACTAGATGAAAACGAAGATGTACAAGTGCGTAGCAATAATTCTTTTTTGCATGACAATGTAGATTAAATTATTAAATCAAATATTATTAATAAAACCTGAACGAGTTTCAGGTTTTTTTTGTGATGAGATATGTCATAATTACTTATATTCGTAATCCAAAATTTTTTTGAAATGAGTTTACAAAATAACATAATGACGGCTATAAAAACGGCTATGAAATCCAAAGATACTGTAGCGCTTACGGCTTTAAGATCAGTAAAATCGGCCATACTTTTGGTACAAACAGAAAGTGGATCAAAAGACAGTATGAGTGAGGCAGAAGAGGTAAAGCTCCTTCAAAAATTAGTTAAACAACGTCAAGATAGCGCTGCTATTTTTTCTCAACAAAATCGACCAGATTTGGCCGCTCCAGAATTGGCTGAAGCTGAAATTATAAGTCAATTTTTGCCTGAAATGCTTTCCGAGGCAGAAGTAGAAAAGCATGTTGTTGTTGCCATTGAAAAATTGGGAGCTACAAGTATGAAAGATATGGGGAAAGTGATGGGTGTTGTTAGTAAGGAACTGGCTGGTAAAACAGATGGTAAGACAATTTCAACACTGGTTAAACAAAAATTGATGTCCTAAAAAATGGCTGCGTAGCTCAATTGGATAGAGCACTGGATTTCGGCTCCAGCGGTTGAAGGTTCGACTCCTTTCGCAGTCACTAAATCGGAGAATTGATTCACAGGAATTGGTTCTCCTTTTTTTTGTTTGATATTTCATTCGATAAAATCGGAATTGACCCAAAAATTGCGTTCACTTTTGCGGTTCGAACTCGGTCGTTTGACTCGTCGTAACCCAATCCGGATGGAAAGACTAAATGTTGTAGTTTTTGTTTTACAAGATTTTTATAGAAATCCAGTTGAGTTAACTTTTAAATAATAATAAAGTTAGCGCACAGACACCACTGTTCTAAAACCAGTATGCATACTTCCTGTGTCTGGGGTAGTTTTCATGCGCATGCTGTTTCTGTAACCACTACAATAGCTGTCATTACACAAAAAACTACCACCTCTGCTTACTCTTTTTAGGGCATAAGGTTCGTTAGAATCATAGCTTTTTTCTGGTCCTTTTGGGTTTTGGGATGTTTTTCCAGCTAAAGTTTTGTAATAATCTTCGTGATAAAGGTCGGCACACCACTCCCATACGTTTCCAGCCATATCGTATAAGCCATATCCATTTGGCGGATAATTTTGAACAGGGGCAGTGAAGTAAAAACCATCACGTTTTTGATTTAGATAGGGAAAGCTACCTTCCCATGTATTGGCCTTTGGATTTCCTTTATCAAGGCTTTCATTACCCCAAGAATAGACTGTGTTTTTAAGCCCACCTCTACTGGCATATTCCCATTCAGCTTCAGTTGGGAGTCGTTTGCCAGCCCAATTGCAATAGGCCACAGCATCAAACCAACTGACATGCACTACAGGGTGATTTTCTTTTCCAACGATAGTACTACCAGGACCTTCAGGTTGTCTCCAATTCGCCCCTTGTCGCCATTGCCACCACTGGCTTACATCTCGAAGTGATACAGGCTTTTCTGTAGCCACAAAAATCAGTGATGCTGGTGCCAATTGACTCTCTTCGGGTTTTGGGGTTCCCGGAGGTAATTCTTTTTTGATTTCTTCCCAATCTATATCTTTTTCAGCAGTAGTCACATAACCTGTAGCTTCCACAAAAGCAGCAAACTGGGCATTGGTCACCTCATGCAAATCCATCCAAAAGGAATCAATAACGACCTCATGCTTTGGATACTCATCCCGCCATGCCTGGTCGTCATCTCCGCCCATAGAAAAAGTACCGCCTGGAATAAGGACCATACCCTCTTTGTTGGCGTTTGATTTCGCTTGTGAGGTTGTGCTAACTTGAGAAGAAAAACGGCTTTGGGTAGGCGTGCAGCTATGACCAGCGGTTTGTGGTTGTTTGGGTTTTTGTTGGCAGCTTAGAACAGAAAAAAGAATAACTAAAAAATATATCTTACTATGATTTGAAATCAGGGAAATTTTTATGTATGCCATAAATGTTATTTTTAAAACCATAATTTGTAATTTATAACTAGCGGACTAAAACTATACTGTAAATTTGTAGATGAAATAGGTAAATTTAATTAAAAAATTATTGATTCATTAACCATTTTTGGTATTGATTTTCCAATTCAAACACAATATTTGGATATTTATCAGCTAAATTAATTTGTTCCGCTGGATCATTTTCAAGGTTAACTAACCATCTATTGGAATTAAAAATAATTTGTTTGTTGCTAGAGTCATAGGGATTACCAATAAGTTTCCAATTTCCTTTTCTTGCTACCCACATTTCGTTTAATTTCCAGCAATACCCATCAGTGTGTAGTGTGTTGTGTTTAGAATCATTAATTATTGGGACTAAACTTTTACCATCAATATTGGTGGTATCCAATTTAATGTCACATAATTCTGCAAGGGTTGGCATCCAATCTGTGTTTACTGCAAATTGGTCTCTTATTTCACCTTTTGGGATTTTGTTTTTCCAGCTGATAGCGGCCGGTACTCTAATTCCACCTTCAAATAAACATTGTTTTGCACCACGAAAAACTCCTGAATCCCCTCCTCCAAAATGTGCCCTTTCTTCTGTTGAGTGCCCATTGTCCGATTGAAAGACAATAATAGTGTTTTCTAGAAGGTTAAATTCTTCTAATGTGTCAATTAAAATACCAATTTTATCGTCAAGTGTTGATAAAAAAGCATTGTACAAAATTCTTTGATAGCTAAGGTTCTTATCTTGATAATGTTTTAACCACTTTTCATCACCTTGATAAGGGTAGTGAGGCATATTAGTAGCAAAATACACAAAGAACGAATTATCTTTATTTGTTTCAATAAATTTAATGGTTTCAGTAACCATTAGATCTGGAAAAAAATCTCCATCATAAAAAACTTCCTTACCGTTTCTGTATAAATCGTGTCTGTTTGGCCCGTTCCAGTAAAAAAAATGAGAATAATTATCTATACAACCGACGTAATGTCCAAAAGAATAATCAAAACCTTGTTCATTTGGTAACATTCCTTTTTGAGTTCCCAAATGCCATTTTCCAATATGTGCTGTTTTGTAATTGGCATCTCTAAACATTTCAGCCATTGTATATTGGTTTGCTGATAAGCCATTAATTATTTTGGATGGTTTTGGGTCAACATTTCCAGGCACACCTGCCTTTTGAGGTGTTTTTCCAGTTAATAGGGAAGCTCTTGAGGGTGAGCAGATTGGCGAACCATAAAACTGTGTAAATTTCACGCCATTATTTACAATACTATCTAGATTTGGTGTTTGTAAATCATTTGCACCAAAACTATTTAAGTCAATAGAACCTTGATCGTCTGTGTATATGATAATTACATTTGGCTTTTGTTGAGAATAGAGCACGTGTGTATTACAAAAAATTATTGTAAACAAAATGCAATAGAGAAAGTGTTTCATAATCGTACATAATTAAAAATGCTCTTATTAGATTAGAAAAAGCTGATTAATTTGCTGGCTCAACCTTATATCTTCTACTAATTACCTGGTCTGTCATTTGGCGTAATTCATCAATAGAAAGGTTCATATTATATTCTTTTTTTAACTCACTTAATCGTGATTTTAAATTCATTATTAAATGTTTTTGTTCAGGATTATGTATAACATTATTGACTTCGTTAGGGTCGTTTGAAAGATCGTATAATTCCCATTCGTCCATATCATAATAGTAATGAATAAACTTATATCTTTCTGTTCGAATTCCATAATGAGGTTGAACGTGATGCCAATATGGATATTCGTAATAATGGTAATATACAGCATCTCTAAAAGTTTTTTTCGTTTTGTTTTCCAAAATTGGCATGAAACTCTTTCCTTGAACTTCCTTTGGAGGATTTATTCCTGCAATTTCCAAAAGAGTAGGGGAGTAATCGATATTTAATATCATATCGTTACTTATTGAGCCTGCTTTTATTTTTTGTGGATATCGAACTAATAGAGGCATATGCATTGATTCTTCATACATAAAGCGTTTGTCAAACCATCCGTGCTCTCCTAAATAAAATCCTTGGTCTGAAGTGTAAATAACAATTGTATTTTCTGCTAAATTATTTTCATCAAGATAACTTAACATTTCACCAATAGCATCATCAACCGCTTTTACAACACGCAAGTAGTCTTTTATGTACCTCTGAAATTTCCAGTTTTTTCGTTCTTCATTTGTCATTTTTTCATCGGGCGTCCAAAACTCTCCGTCCTCATTTCCATATTTGTTCCAAGCAATTAATTCCTCATCTGTTAAGCCTTTTGGAGGTTCTATTTTAACGTCTTTCCTATTCATGTGACCATCAATTCTCATCCAAGCATCTTTAGCCGCTTTTCTTCCATTATAATCATCATTATAGGTTTCTGGATGAGGAATTGTAACATTTTTGAGATAATTTGAGTATTCTGGTGCAGGATCCCATGGTCTGTGAGGGGCTTTAAACTGATACATTAGCATAAAAGGTTTGTTTTTATCCTTTCTTTTTTTTAGCCAATTTATAGCATCTTCTTTAATAACAGTCGTTGAATATTTGCCTATTTCTTCAATTATACTGTCATTTTTCATTTCAAAAACAGGGTCGAAATATGAACCCTGGCCTTCTTTGTTAAATAGTACTTTGAAATAGTCAAAACCTGTTGGTGCTGTTCCTAAATGCCATTTTCCAATCACTGCAGTTTCGTAACCATTTCTTTGTAAAATTTTAGGAAATGTTTCTAAACTAGAATTGAAATCACCACCACCTTCATTTTTATAAAACCCATTAATGTGAGCATATTGCCCCGTAAGAATAGATGCTCTTGATGGTCCACAAATTGAGTTGGTACAAAGCGCATTATTGAAACGCATGCCTTCATTCGCAATTCGATCTATATTTGGAGTTGGTGCAATTTTTGCTAAATATCCTTTATATGCACTGATGGCTGCTAATGCATGATCATCGGTCATAATAAAAAGAATGTTTGGTTTATTTGTTGTTTCTTGTTTTTTTGCAATTTTACAACCAAACATAGTTGATATAAAAACAATAAGTATTGTGAATTTTTTCATTTTATTGAAAAATTTATTTTGGCATTACAGCATCTTTACCCCAGTTTTTGTTAGGTAATTCTCCAAGTTTCAAAGTTAAAGTAGCACCTTGCATTATTTGTTTATGAGAAATGTAAGGCGCATCGATTTCTTTATTATTTATAAATGCTTTTTGTATATATTTTTTTGTTTTACTTGCTCCTTCAGCTATGACAGTAAATGTTTTACCGTTTTGGAGTTTGATACTTGTTTTTTCAAAAATAGGACTTGTAATATTGTAATACGGTAAACCGGGTGTAACTGGATAAATTCCCATTGATGTAAATACTACAAAAGCAGTCATACCCCCTCCATCTTCATCACCAGGAATTCCAAAAACATTATCCTTAAACCAAACATCTAAAAGGAAGCGTGTTCGCTTTTGAGTTTTCCAAGGTGCTCCAAAATAATTATATAAATATGGAATGTGAAATGAGGGTTCATTACCCATAGAAAATTGACCCACCATTCCAGTTGAGTTGGATCCATCTATGTAAAAATCATTTGTTCTTATACCCAAATCTTCTCTAAAAAGTTGATCCAATCTATTCTGTGCAGCTTGCTTTCCACCTAATAATTCAGTTAGCCCGTTTATATCGTGTTTTACATCCCATGCATAAGTCCATCCATTATTTTCATCATAATAATTTCTGTATCCTCTTCCTCCGTCTAATTTAGGATTTATGTTTAAGAAATTACCATTTGAATCTTTTGGAATAAATAATCGTTGGTTAAAGTCCCATAAATTTTTATAATCTTTAGCTTTTGGAGCAAATACATTATAATCTTCATTATTTCCTAATTCTTTAGCCAGTTCCGATAATGCCCAAAAGTCGTAACTAATACCTAGGGTAACTGGAACAGGTTGTCTTTTTTCAAAATCATCAACATTTCCAACGCTTTCATTTTCTCCAATTTTTAAAGATGGGAAATATCCGTTATTATGGTAAAAATCATCTAAAGGACCCCTAGGATTTCCTTGACGCCAAGGAATAAAGGTGCCTTCCATTAGGTTTTTTTTAATGCCTTCATAAGCTTTTTCAACATCGTAATCTATTAGTCCTTTTCTGTATCCATCTATAAATATTGCTGAAGAATGGTAGGCATTCATACAAAGATGATTACCAAAAACCTGAGGGAAAGTTGGCATCCATCCAGATTGTTCGTACATCAGTGTATAAGAGTTTAAAATATCATTTTCCAAAGTTGGGTTAACAATAGTGCGAAGTGGGTGGTGGGCTAAATATGTATCCCAAATCCAGTCGTCAACAAAAAAAGGACGATTACTTTTGTGTACTTTTTTGTCGTAGCCACTATAATATTGCCCATACTCGTTAATATCCACCATTCTTTCATATGTTCTATATAGTGCTGTATAAAAAGTTCTTTTTTGAGCATTTGTACCTCCTTCAACTTGAATTTGATTACTTACTTTTTCCCATTCTTTTTTTCCTGCCTCAGCAATTTCTTCAAAAGTTTTTCCTTTAATTTCTTTTTCAAAATTTTCTCTAGCCTGCTTGGCATCAATGTACGAAATGGCATACTTTAGGAAAAGAGTCGATAACGAGTTATTATCATAAATATGTAATCTTGAATTATTGAAAGTGAGTTTTATATTTTTAGCAGGAAGATTGTCCTCATCAACAATTTCTCCATACACGTAAATGGTAGTAATATTGTTTACAGCATACTCTCCTTTTGTTTGTTTGCTTCTCTTCTCTACAATATTAAACGAAGATTCACTCGATTCAAATTGCATATCTTCTGTACCTTGAATTAATATGTTTTTTTCAGGGCTTTTAAAGAAATCAAACTTATAAATTGCTGATTTTTTTGAAGGAGTAAAGCTGACTCTAATATCATCGTCAATTAGGTAAGTTGAGTACAACCAAGGGTGAACTACCTCTAAATCGTGGTCTATGGGCATTCCATCTTTCCACAAGTCTCTTTTTTCTTTTCCAGAAGCCACTTTCATTTGTAATATCCCCGGTCTCCTGTGGGCTGTTACAAGTAAAGGGAACCCATGAACTATATCTGAAATGTAATCCTTTTTTAAAGGAAACATTCGCATCATTTGATTGGGCAAATGAAAAGTTGGATATGTTGGCACCAAAAATCGAGATACATTTCCAATGGTAGGGTCAATGTATTGTGTGTTGTCCTTTTGCCCATTTATTTTTAAGATCGAAATGAGACAAGTAATTATAATTATTCTTTTCATACAGAATTTATAAAAATCTAAAGAAAGTAGATAGGCTTAATAAATTATTAATACTAACTTAATTAAGTATTAATTTTATTTTTTTGAGTAAATGGAGTATTTAAAAAAGTAGATTAATGTTGTTTAGACGTTTTTGAATTATAGTATCAAACATTAATAATACACTTCTAAAATTTTAGCATTTTTTGAGCGAAGTGTAATATTTTTTAAGGATGCAGGAATTAGTAATGTTTGTCCAATATTTAATATATAAGTTTCTTTACTGTTAATAATTGAAACAGACCCTTCCACACACATGTAAATCACAAATGAATCAATATTAGTATAATCTCTTTCAATGAAAGAACTAATGTCTAAAATATTAGTTTTAAAATACGGTGAATGGATTAATTTGTTTGATTTATTTTTCACAAGAGTATATTCTGTTTTATAGCTTTCGTGCACTTCAAAATCAACAACATCAACGGCTAGCTCATTGTGTAATTCTCTTTTTTCACCTGTTTTTTTATCTACTCTGTCATAATCGTAAATACGGTATGTAATATCAGAAGTTTGTTGGATTTCTGCTAATAATACTCCTGCTCCAATGGCATGCACTCGCCCAGTAGGAATATAAAAGGTGTCTCCCTTTTTGACATTTTCGTGATGCATTACACTCAGAATTGTATTATTCTCTAAATGTTTTTTATATTCCTTTGCATCAATTTTTTTGTCAAAGCCAACTATCAATTCTGCACATTCATCGGCTTGCATAACATACCACATTTCGTTTTTTCCAAACGAATTATGACGAGCTTTTGCTACATCATTGCTTGGATGAACTTGGACAGATAGTGGAGTTTTTGCATCAATAAATTTAATTAAAAGTGGAAAATCATATCCAAACTTTTTATATACATTATTTCCTATAAGATCACCTCTAAAATATTCGATTATCTCTTTTAAAGTTTTACCCTTCAAAGGACCATTTTCTACTACAGTTTCCTCTCCAGATACATCAGAAATTTCCCAAGATTCTCCAATATTATTTTCAGAAATGTCTTTATAAAGTTCTGATTTTAATTTATTTCCTCCCCACATTCTGTATTTGTAAAGAGGTTTAAATTTAATAGGATATAATTCCATTTTCATATTAATTTTCTATTTGCAACACCTTGATAATGTTTAGAATTATTTTTCTTTAACCATTCTAATAAACAAGTTCTTAACTCTTCTGCTTTTTTCTCATACAAATCTTTGTTAGGATTTTTACCCAATAAATTATTCAATTCAAACGGATCCTCATTTAAGTTAAATAAAACATTTAATACTTTTGAATCTTTTGTATACGGAATCAATAATTTCCATCCATCTTTAACTATCATATAATTAGGTTGAATAGGCCCCCTATAATCCCATTCAGTTACTACGTAATTCCCATGGTCAGTTGGTTTGTTTTCAATCAAATCTCTTAAACTTTGGCCATCCGATTTAAAATTACCAACCTTTAAATAATCCATGATAGTGGCAAATAGATCTACATTTGAAACATAACCATTTACAACAGTATTTTCTTTGATATTATTTGGTGATTTAATAAACAATGGTACGTGTGAAGATTCTTCATAAAATACGTTTTTTTCCCGCATTCCATGTGCGCCTAACATTTCTCCATGGTCGCTTGTAAAAATTACCATAGTATTTTCTGAAATACCCTCATCTTCTAAAGTTTTAATGATTTTTCCAATCCACTCATCTAACTCAGTAATTAAACCATAATAATTGGAAATCATATATTTAATCTTTTCCTTATTTACATATTCTGTTAATAAATGTCTTTTATTAGCATGAATGTAAGGCGAATTTTCCATATTGTCCGAAATACTCACTGGTATGGGCATTTCTTTAGGATTGTACATACTGTAATATGGTTCTGAAACAATCATGGGGGCATGTGGAAAGTGAAAAGACGTTGTTATGCTAAAGGGTTTGTTCTTTAATCTCTTAATGGCATCAATGGTTTTTTTGGCATAAAATGCTGTTATCGAATGCTCTTTTGGGATACTGGACTTACCATGATAATTGGGCTGAGAATACCTCTTATTCGATTTTTTAACATCTTTGTATGTTTTGCCATAATTAACATCTATAGGATCTGGAGTGTATGGTCTTTCAGAAAAATAATCTAGCAGCTCTCCCTCTACAGGTTCTTTTTTAGGAAATACTTCATCTAAGTAATCTAAGTACATGACTCTTTGCCCCTGATGGCCAAACATAGATTTACCATTTTTTGCATACTTCTTTTCATTTTTATAAACAACGGAATGAGAGGTCAAAACGTGCCATTTTCCATAATACTCTGCATGATACCCTTTTTCAGTAAGGATTTCATCAAATGTTTTCATAGTCATGACCGGTGTATCATCGTAATAATATGTTTTATCATTTGTATTGACTCCATGAGTATTTACAGTTGATCCAGTTAAAATTGAAGATCTTGCTGGTCCGCATACAGCAACGGGGGTATAAGCGTTTTTAAAGTATGCTCCTTGACGAGCTAACATGTCAAGATTGGGAGTTTTAATTATAGAATTTCCAGAAATACTTAAGGCATCATATCTAAGTTGATCTACGATAATGAAAAGTAAATTGGTGTTTTCCGACCGATTAGAGAACTTAGGTTTATGATTAGTTGATTTGCAGTTTAGTAAGAAAACTAAGCCAATGAGTAATGTTATTTTATTCATGGATATTTTGTTTAAATTTGTATGAAAAAACCCTATAAATTCCCCTCCCTTTTGTTATGTACTCAGTAATATAATTATTGTTTTCTTGAAGTTTGAAGATTTTAAGTTCTGAATCATTGTTTAATAAAACCTTTATTTGATCATTGGTAAATGTGTACGAAAACTCCACAAATTTGTTGTTTGTAGAATTTTCTAAAATCCCTTTGCCGTTATTATAAAACGTAATTTTTTTATCGTTTTTCCCCCAAGTTCCCAAAATCTTATCCAATGTGATTTTATTTGAAGGATACCTATTTTTCAGTCTTTTTTCTAAGTTAATCTTTACAGAATCCATATTTTTATTCAGTAAAAAACCATTATTAAACATTTCTGCAATTTCCAAAACACTTTTTTTAAAAACATCTGGAATATTTGGATTTAGCGTGGTGTGGTTGATGTTCTTATGCAGTAAAACTTTTGCATTACCCCCTTTAGATTTAATTTTTTCTGCAAATTTTTGACTTTGAGAGTAATGACAAAGCATATCCGAATCTCCGTGAATTAGAAGTGAATTAGCAGGGTTATTTCTTAGGTTATAATATGCACTTGCTTTTTTACTTTTTATTTTGGTGTCTAATCCATAGATTTTTCTTGCTTCAGTGCTAGGAAATGGTGATAATTCAATTGAATGATCTACCAAATTATACATACCTTCTAATCCTATATAAACTTTACAATTTTTATATTTTTGAGCTAGTATTGCTGATAAAGTAGAACCGGCTGAAGCTCCTCCAAAAGCAATTCTACTTATATCTGCATTGAATCTTGAAGCATTATCAAAAAACCATTTTACAGACGCTTCCAAATCCTCAATAGCATTTTCAAAAGTGGCATTGTTTCCTTTGCAGCGGTAGGCTAATCCTACATAAATAATCCCTAAACTATTTACTAAAAAATCAGAATCTGCTGACAAACTAGCTTTCGGAACTTGATTTTCATCACCACCATTCCAGCCACCACCATGAACAAAAAAATAGACTGGTCGTTTATTAAGCCCTGTGTTAGAAGGTAAATGAATTAATATAGGTATTTCATAACCTGATACTTTTGTTGCAATTTCATTTATTATCTGTGAAGAAGCTTCTTTTTGTGCGATTAAAAGTAAGAATAAAAGAAAAACTCGTTTACCTGTCATTTTTAAATCAATTTACAAACTCCCCATAAGGTCTATTTGGAAAACTTTTTAAAGTTTTGATTAGTAAGCTCTTAAGCTTTTTCAATTCTTTATGGTTTTCGCTATACAGATTGGTTTTTTCTTTTGAATCATTTACTAAATCAAAAAGTTGATCCCTTTCAAAGTACAAAGGGTTATGTCTTGACGAATGATACCCTAGATGTGAATTTCTTGTATAATAGGGTAAGGGGATCTTTCTATTTTGAAATCCGTTAAACATTTTTCCATTTAGAATTTTTTGTTCCTTCTCTAAATCGTATCGAATGCTAATGTATTTCCACTCTTTTGTAGCCACTGCTCGAGCATATCCCAATTCGAAATATAAATAATCGTGAACAGGTTTTTTACTCCCACTTAAAACGTCTTTTAAGCTCACCCCATCAAAGGGAATATTATCTTTATTAAAGTCAAATCCTGCTAAGTCTAAAAATGATGGTGTAAAATCAATGTTTTGTACCTGTTCATCATATACAGAATTTGGTTTTACTCCATTTGGCCAATGAATAAGCAAAGGTACTTTTACTCCACCTTCATATAAGGTAGTTTTTCCATAGTTATAAGATCCATGATCTGACGTTATGACAATAATCGTATTGTTATAAATGCCTTCATCTTTTAGTTTTTGAACCAAAGCCCCAACAGCATAGTCGAACCACAATAACCAAGCGTGATTTGGATCTTTACCTAATGACATAATTTCATCTTTTATTTCTTGTCTTGAGGGCAAATATGAATACGATTCATCAATATAACCTTCGCCAGTAAATTTTGGATTTGCATCCAAGCCATGTATATATTTTCCATTTTTCTTTATCCATGGGGCAGGACCATGTGGTATAGTTTCTGAATAGTATAAGAAGAATGGTGAATCTTTGTTTGTTTCTATAAAATCAAGAGCGGCTTTATTTTTCCATTCAACATTATGAACATTCAAAGAGTCGTTATATATTTCTTTTAAATTACCTCCATATACAGCATTAGCATAATCAAAACCATATTCTTTAATAATCTCTACCCAAACTTTATGATTATGTGCTGAGGCCTCAGAAACCTTTTCATTTTTGGGGTCAGAGTCTTTTTCAAATTCTTTAAATCCATTTTTCACCCAATTTTTACGTTGCAAAAGTTTATCATGCTCCATAATATGGCTTTTACCTACAAAACCAGTTTTATAGCCTAGCGTTTGCAATAATTTTGGAAGGTTCTCTTGATCATATTCGAGTTCAGTATTGTTTTCTACTCGAGTCATAGTTCCAACAGGGTGTTGTTTCATAAATACCTTACCTTTGGATCTACTAGCATATCTTCCCGTAAGCATTGAGTACCTGCTTGGAGAACATACAGAACTAGACACATAGGCATTGGTGAAAATCATACCACCTTTTGCTAAGCTGTCTATTGTGGGTGTATGAACCTCGTTATCTCCATTAAAGCCAAAGGGTCTAGATTGAACCTCCTTCTCATTTTCTAACGGCACAATAGAACTTTGATCATCTGTCATTATGAAGATGATATTAGGCTTATTTGTGTTTTGTCCAAATGATTTTTGGATACCAATTAAAAGAAAAAATAATAGCCCAATTGATTTGTAATTCCTTAAATTCATATTAATTATTTTTTACTCATTTCTTCCATACCAATTCCAGGTATTTGTTTTTTAAAGTCTTCATAATAACTTCTTAGAAGTGCTATGGTGTTTTGGTTATCTTTATCGTTAATTCCGTTGTGAATCTCTAGTGGATCCTTAATTCTGTCAAAGAACATATCTCCAAATTCGCGGTAATCTTGTCTTGGATTTACAGGGTTAGTTTTCATAATTCCTAATTTTGCATTCTCGCTAATTACCGCGGCTTGAAACCAACTTTCGGATATGATATATTCTCTTTCCAAAGGTTTATTTTTAAATAATAACTCAATGAGTGATTTTCCTTCTAAAGGGTATTCTAATTTGGGAGTTTTTAAGTCTAAAGCCTTAATCAAAGTTGGAATGATATCTATCAAGCTTACAAGTTCAGCAGTGTGTTTACCTTGATTTGCATTTCCTGGAATCCTGATCATCAATGGAATGTTTAATATATCTTCATATATGTTGTGCCCAGCAGCAGCTTTTTCAACCATTCCGTGGTTTCCTACAAAATCACCATGATCTGAAGTGTAAATAATAATCGTTTCTTCTTTTATATTTGCTTTGTCAAGAGCTTGTAAAATTTCACCAACGTAATGATCTACTTCTGAAACTAAGGCATAATAGGCTCCTATATAATTTCTCCATAACTGTTCATCCTCAAAAGCCTTATCCATATTCCAAACTTTGTTGCCGCCATTCCTCTGGAATTGCAATAGTGGTGGTAAATCCTCTTTAGGTTGGTAAAAACTGGCTGGCATTTTTATGCTACTTTTTAATTTAGTTCCATTTCCCCATTGAGAAACATCATACATGTCCATAAACTTTTTTATGGGAGTATAGGGTTGATGAGGTCTGTAAAAAGAAGCAAAACAAAAGAAAGGATTATCACTATTTTTTTGTTGTTCAATCATTTGTATTGTTTCTTTAGCGGTATACGCCTCCATTGAATATCCGAAAGGTAAATTTGAAACACGTGTTCCTAAATCTCCTGTCGGGATTTTTGTATTTTCGTCTATACTGCCCTTTGGACCTTTGCCAAATTCTGCGGCCCAATCATAAGAAAATTCAGGCTGATAGCCTTGAGCTGTTATCCATTCCAAATAATTTCCATCATCTCCTTTTTCTGGATGCACTTCTTTTCTAATATCCCATCCATGATCTCCACTGCCTTTTAGATGTCTTTTTCCAAAAGCATAGGTTCTGTATCCATTGTATTTAAAAATGCTGGCTAAGGAAGTGGCCTTGTCCGTTATTGAAGTTTCTTCCGTATTGTCCATCAAACCTAAAGTTCTTGGATACAATCCAGTCATTAAAGACATTCTAGAGGGAACACAAATACCTCTTGTAGTATATGCTCTATCAAAAACAATAGATTCTTTTGAAAACAGGTCTAGATTAGGCGTAATTACATCTGGATGATTCTCAAAACCCATTGTTTTTTTATTGTGTTGATCAGAAAAAAGGATTAATACATTTGGTTTTTTCTTACTGATAGGTTTTAGGGATTCATTTTTTGAACCTAATGACACTAAAATGACAAAAACACTTAAATAAATTTTTAACATACTTTCAATTTATTATATAAACCATTGTAATAAATAAAACTTCAATTCTAAAACTCTTCTTTTATTAGTACTCGGTAACCATACCACGCAATAAAACCAAAGCAAAATAATGGTAATACAAAAGAGAAATTCACTTCTGTAACTCCTAGTATTGTTGTATCTGCCACACCATGACCTCCAATGTCAATAACTATTCCTTGAAGCTTTGGCATTAATGCACCTCCAACTATGGCCATCACAAGACCAGCCGAGCCTACTTTAGATTGTTCTTCAGTTAGCTCACCCAAAGCGATGCCGTAAATAGTGGGAAACATAAGAGACATAAAAAAAGAAATACCAACCAAACTATATAACCCAAATTGGTTTTGAATAAAAATTGTACCCAAAGAAAATATCATTGCAAGAATAGCAAAATACATCAATAACGAACCAGAACTGAAATAACGTAGTAAGACTGTTCCAATGGCTCTACCAAACGTAAACAGAACAAATGCTGCCATTTGATAATATCCTGCCGTAACACTGTCAATTCCCAAACTTTCCGCATATTGATATATGTAAGTCCAACACATTATTTGCCCACCAACGTATAAAATCTGGGCTAAAACCCCTGTAGTGTAATTAGAATTATTGAATAAAGCCTTAATGGTTTTACCAATTTTTGGCATTTCACCTTCTGCCTTTGATTGTGGCATTTTACTCAAAAGAAAAATTACAAAAACAACAGAAATAAATAATCCTAAAGCTACATATGGGTCTCTTATTACCAATAAATCTGTAGTTCTAATAAGTGTCTTAGAAGCTTCTTCAAGGGCATTAAAATCAACTATATCATCAGATTTTAAGTTTTTCAAGACAAATTGTTGTGCAACAAACAACCCAGCAATTAAGCCAATTGGATTGAAGGCTTGAGCCAAATTTAATCGTTGCGTAGCAGTTTCTTTTGGTCCCATGGCTAACGCGTAGGGATTTGCAGCTGTTTCCAAAAAGGCTAAACCAAAAGTCAACACATAGAGACCAATACAAAAAAACATAAAGCTTTCTGATTGTGCCGCTGGGTAAAATAGTAATGCGCCAGTGGCGTACAAGGCCAATCCAATTAAAACACCTACTTTATAAGAGTATTTTCTCATAAATAGAGCGGCAGGCAAAGCCATGCAAAAATATCCTCCATAAAAAGCCATCTGTACCCAAGCTGCTTCAGAATTAGATAATTCCAATACTTTTTTGAAAGCCTGGACCATAGGGTCGGTAACTGCATTTGCAAAACCCCAAAGTGCAAATAGAGAGGTAACAAGTGCAAATGCAAATAAATTTTTTTTGGGAACTAATGGAATTTTTATGGTGCTCATAAATTTAATTTGTATTATTTAATTTTGGTTGGTTGCCCATTTCAAATTCTAAAGTTCCACCTTCAATGAGTTGATTGTGAGTAAAAAATGGGGTTTTTAACACCTTTTCGTTGAGTTTAGAATTTTGAATGAATTTATTGTCTGGACTATTATTTTTAGTTTTAATTATGAATTTTTTACCTGTTGGTAGGTTTATTTCTACTTGATCAAAAATGGGACGACCAATAGAATAAGTAGGGTCTCCTGGATTGAAAGAATAAAAACCCATAGCATTTAGCACGTACCAAGCACTCATCTGTCCACAATCTTCATTTCCTGCTAGTCCATTAGGATTATTAAAATATAATTCACTCATAATTTGGTCTGCCAATTTTTGAGTTTTCCAAGGCTGATCGACAAAATTGTATAAATGTGTAATATGATGACTGGGTTCATTTCCATGAGCATATTGACCAATCAATCCAGAAATATCTCCAGAAACATCATCTCCAACCAATTCTGAGCTTGTTGAAAACAAATCATCTAGTTTTTCAATAAATGTTTCTTTTCCGCCCACTAAATCTATTAATCCTGGCACGTCGTGTGGGACAAACCAGGACCACTGATAAGCGTTGCCTTCAGTATAATCATCTTTTCTATGTCTTGAAAAACGAGGGTCAAAAGGCTCCCTCCACTGTCCATCGGCATTTTTTCCACGCATAAATCCAGTAGTTGAATCATAGTATTGAGAATATTTTTTTGAACGATTCATATACAAATGATAATCATCTGTTTTATCTAAATCTTTTGCCATTTGTGCAATACACCAATCGTTGTAGGCATATTCTAAAGCTTTAGACACAGACTCGTTTTCCAAATCTGCTGGAATATATTCTTGATTACTGTGATACCATTTTCCTTTTGGCATTAAAATTTCTTTTACTGCTTTTGAAGGAAAATTGACATTGATTGTATCATATTTTGAGGCGTGTACAATAGCTTGATAAGCTCTATTGATATCAAAATCTTTGATTCCTTTATTATATGCATCAACAATTACTGGAACAGCGTGGTAACCAATCATACAACCCGTGTAATTTCCTTGCAGTTCCCACATTGGTAGTACACCACCTTGACGATATTTATCTAGTAAAGTTTTGATAAACTCATTAGTTTTCTGTGGGTCTGTAATTGTTTTTAATGGATTGTACGCTCTAAAGGTATCCCATAATGAAAAGACGGTGTATATATTTTCTTGATTAGATTTATGAATTTTTCTGTCCATTCCCCTATATCTAAAATCAACATCAGAAAAAGTATTTGGAGCAATTGATGTATGGTATAAAGCTGTGTAAAAAATAGTTTTTTCGTCATCTGTGCCTCCCTGAACATTAATTTTTGAGAGCTCTTTTTTCCAATAATTATGTGCATCATTTTTTACTTTATCAAAATCCCAATGGTTTATTTCTGACTCTAAATTTAATTCTGCACCAGAATAATCAACAGATGAAATTCCAATTTTTGCTAAAACCTCTTCGCCTGGAGTTGTATCAAAAGTTAATACAGCCAGCAGATGTTTAGATAATTTTTCGGGGAGTTGATCTATTTTTTTTCCATTTTCATAAAAAGTGTAGGTAAATGGTTTGTTGAATTTGGCATGAAAAAAAATATCTTGATTGACGGCCCAGCCACCCGATCTTTTGTAGCCTGCTATTTCTGTGTTTGAAATGACTTTGAACTCATGATTGGGATTATGATCGGGATAAATGTTGTGAGACAGATCAATAATAATTCCTGATTTTCCGCCATTATTAAATGTGTATTTATGAAAACCTGCTCTTGTTGTTGCAGTTAATGATACATTGATGTTGTAATCCTTCAAAAATACTTCATAATAACCTGGTGAGGCAGATTCATTAGAATGACTAAATCTTGATCGATAACCTAAATCAGGTTCCTCAGGCGACCCGGGAATTACCATCGGATCTCCAGAAAAAGGCATAAATAAAAAATCTCCTAAATCACTAATCCCTGTACCACTTAAATGAGTGTGAGAAAAGCCTATGATTGAATGATCTGTGTAGTGATATCCGCCACAAGCATCCCAACCCAAAGTCCTTGTGTCTGGACTAAGTTGAACCATTCCATAAGGAGTTGTAGCACCTGGGAATGTATGTCCATGACCACCTGTACCTATGAATGCGTTAACAAATTTAGTGTTATCTATACCATCATTTATATTCAGGGTTGAAGACTGACTATTTAAAAATGTTGTTAGAAAAAATGATATCGCTAAAACAAGGTAGAATTTTATTTTTTTCATTTAAAATTGTTTAGGAGTATATTTAGGTTTTTCTTTTGTAATAGGAATTTCTTGTCGTAACATTTTACCAGCTTTACCAGTAAGCCATAAATAATAATCAGAAGGTAATTCTCCGTAGGTCAAAAATTTACTTTTTTCGCTAATAGGAGGGTTGTTATCTACTTTAAAAATACAAGTCCCTTCGTCCATTTCGTCAAACATTGCAACGTAAACAGTCTTAACATCTTCAGAAATTGTGTTGAAAAATTGTCTCCACAAAAAGTCTCCATTTTGTCTTGGAATCTGATTAAATATTTTAGAATCTCTTTTTTGATTTGACCAACTAAATCCCGGAAAAACTACAGGCATATAAAGCAGATCGTTTTCATCGCACCACTTTTTATCTTCAGCAATAGTTTTTTTATGAAGATCGGCACTTTCCAAATCCGAATATCGACCTGGAGTCCATGGATGAACAATGTCAGCTGATCTAATAATATCATGCAGTTGAAAATCAATCATAGCATCTCGAGACAAGGTTCTCCATCCAGTTGGTACTCCTAATAAAATTGAGCAGTTTCCATATTTTGGATCGTTTTTAAAGAAATCAATCAGTTCTTTAATATCCTGTAATGTGTATTTTCTATTTTCTTTAAAACCTACCCCCCATATTGAAACTATAGCTTTTCCTTTGTAAGTTAACACATTAGGATTTGTAGGGTCATTTAATTGATATTTATCCACTAACTCTTTCCAATCTTTTTTAATGATTTCTACAATATTTGTGCTTTTAGAACCCGTCAAATCATACATTAAACTAATTACCCTGTCATGCTTTTTTGCACTTTTAAAACAATTATCAAATACTTTGAAGAGATTTTCTTTTCTCTTTTTACCTCTTGTTAAAGCCACTGAAAACCGTTGAACAAAAACACCATCTATACCATAATCTTTCATCCATTTGAAATGGAGTGATACTGTTTTGTAATCTGCCGAGCTAAATAAGTAAGCTGGACTTCCATCTTCATGATTAAAAGGAGTTTTATATTTATAATTTTTAGAATACTCTTTCAAATCAGGCCAAAAGTCAATATTTATGCTTCCCGGCTTAAAGCCCTCTCTATTACTGTAATGTTTCCACCCCAAACCGGAACCATCACCACTAGCGTTAAACCAACCTTGATACCCAGCTAAAATTTTGCCTTCTATTGAATTATTTGAAGTATTATTTTTTTTTAAGTATGAAGTATTGAGACTCATGCTCAAGAAAAAAAGAGTTGCAAAAAGAACGATTAAATTTTTCAAATTTTAGTTTACTTTAAATTCTTCTCTGAGAATGTTTAAAAATTCATCTGAATATGTGTCTGCTGATTCTAGTTGAGTCCCTTTGTTCCAGTCGTTGAATGAATCCACTAAAACAATTTTGTTAGTGCCTACCGCTAGTCTTGCAACATTACAATGAGACCTAAACCATTCCTCATTTTTGTCTATGACATATGTAGGACTACCACTGTTAATTATTTTTAAGTTTACAGAAGGTGCAATTGTTGGTATATATTCTATGTTAAAATCTAACCATCTTTCTTTGTGATATTGCCAAGCAAGATTGACAACTTTATGAAAAAATGTATAACGGTCGTAATCATTCTGGTTTATTATAGCATAAGGTGAATGAGTTACTGCATCAACTCCATTTACAAATCTAAAGTCAAATCTCAAAGTAGGCGTCCATTGGTTTTGTACACCAATTAGGTATAGCTCTACACCCATGGCAGAAAGTTCATCTCTCATAGATTGATAAAGAGCAGCATTGTCATTAGAGTGGAGAACATGACTATTGAAAATGTACACAATATTTTTACCATCAACCTTCATGTAGTTTGGTTGATCAAAAAATGGAATCATTAATTTGAAATCATCTATGAATCTTTCTACCAACCCTGCATCTTCAATTCTATTATTGTTGCTTAATCCCATATTTCCAAAATTATAGGAAAATGCAAAATTGACATCTTGAGAATTGGGTGCAGTTTGAAGGGTATTTACAAATGCTACATCTTGATTATTTTGATTTTGATTGTTAGCTGAGCGAAATCTAAATATAAAAAAATCAATCCCTGCTGCATTAGCTTGATTAACATGTTGTTCGTAAACAAATGGGTCTGCGATATTGGCATTATAAATTCCTATACTAGGCTCTTCAGGAACATTAGGTCTCCTTACAAAACGTAAATAATGAGCACCAACCAAATAATCTGAAACAACTGGTTCAATTGGAATTTCATAGTTTAATATATTATCATCAACCGTAACTACATCATCT
>Ga0255752_10000437_pt1 | contig 52122 bp, 52 predicted proteins | sample 011ome_25_FD_179952 | JGI IMG/M metagenome (GOLD analysis project Ga0255752, IMG submission 179952) | Coastal salt marsh microbial communities from the Groves Creek Marsh, Skidaway Island, Georgia - 011512CT metaG (version 2) | ecosystem: Environmental > Aquatic > Marine > Intertidal zone >...
TTGGACTGGTAATATAAACGGAACTGGCATTGTCGATATAGATGGGAGTTGGACTAGACTTTTTCGCGCCTTCAATAATGACTCTGTAGATTTATCTGGCGATGTAACTATACATCCAAGTGGCGATGATTCTATTGCTTATGCTAAGATTTTAAGCTCAAATAATCAAACCTTAATGGCTATTTATACTATTCCAGCAGATGCAACTGGCTATCTGATGAAATACCAAACAACGGCCAACAACCCAAACAGTTCTTCTGAAATAGGCTATACTTTAAAATTAAAAACAAGAGAATTTGGCAAAGTGTTTAGAACAAAAGAAAAAGATTCAGTTGGAACTTCATATTCCCTAAGTAAAGAATTAAGCTTTCCTTCTCTTCTTCCTCCCAAGACGGACATAAAATTTGACATTGTTTCTGCAAATGGAAATAATGGCTCTGTAAATGTCGATTTTGATATTGCGCTTTTTAAGTAATTTTCTTTAAGTCGCTCTTCGTGAAATCTCATCTTCTGTATAAAACATTTTCATTATACTCGTATTCAAGAGTTTGTCAAGATAATCGTCAGGGTATTCTATTATTTCTTTCGCTTGAGCGTATATTTCACCATACTTTTTCTTGCCTCCAACATTTGTAGTTAGCCATTCATCTAATCCGAAATGCCTTTTTATTTCTGGCAGATTTTTGTTCAAAGACTCTAATTTGTAAAATAAAAGAGTGTTGTTGTTTTTTAATTCATAAAGTTGCAATCCCGATTCTTTATCAAAAGATGAAATCTCAGTCATTGCTAGGAACTCTTCAAACCAGTCGTTAAAAACGTAAAGATTCTTTTGTAGAAAGAACTGGCGAATAAACTCTTCTGGCCTTGTTTCGTTTACAAGCTCTTTTACGAAACAGTTTTCTCCTTTATATCCGTTCTTCTGCGTTTTGAGGCTATTAAAAAAGTTATCGCCATAAGTCTGAAAGAAATAAGAAAGGTTTCTATCAATCGGATTTCGAATGCCAGAAATAATCGTTCGATTCCCCTCTTTGAGAATATTCTTTAATCTTAGGAGGTTGTGAGAATGAGGGCATGGACCTAGCTGCTCTAAACTTTTTTTGAAGCTTGCACTACCAACCTTGGCAACTGTTATTATTTCAAAAGGTTTCAATGTTCCTATTTTGTGCGATTATATCCATAGAATCTCTTTTAATAATCTCAAAACCCTTGTTTATCAACAGGCTTTCAGCTTCTTCTAATTCTGCCTTTGGTGTTTTAACATTTGCTTCGAATTGGATTGTATTTATTCTTGGGCAGGAATTCCAAGAAAGTAAATAATAAATAAGCCTTGAGTCTAATCCCTCCACATCTAATTTAAGATAATCAACTTCCTTTACATCGTAAATGTCAAACATTGTTCTTATGTTCATTGCGGGAACCTTCACTTCTCTTTTATATTCTTGAAACTGCCTGTTTTGATTATGAAAAATAGAACCGCAACCCGTCAACCACTCTTTGCCTTCTGGCACACTACTTCTTGAGAAATAAAAGAAACTGAGATTTCCGTTGTCTATAGCAACCTTGTCGTCAACAATCGCTCTTCTCAATTTAATTAGATTTGGAAGATTAGGAATCTTATTAAAGTATTCTGGCACTGGCTCTACGATAATGCCTACTCCTGTTCTTCTTGTATAGAGGTTCTGCCAAACATTGGCTCCTATTTCAATAAAATCATACTTCATATATAAATGGGGTTTCTGCTATGTCTTTTTCGTAAATCTCTTTCTTGAATAGAGGGTTTTTGAATATTTTTGAGTAGTCCTCTCTGACTAAAATGCCTGTCTTGCCTCTGTTCTTGTATTCTTTTTTATACAACTCTCCAAGAACAAATTCGTCATATCCATAATAAGGAAACTTTTCCCAAAAAACAGGTTTTTCGTAAAAATTTGGCTGTTCCGCCCTTTCTTCGAAGAAATCAGCGATGGGGATTCCTATATTTTTTATAAAGATACCAGAACCCATCGTAATTCTATAAAGTTCTTTTCTAAAATGCGGAGAAAGAGCAGGTTCTCTTCTAATATATTCGATAGAAGGGTTTGATTTTAAAATCGAGTCGAATTTATTTTTTATATTGAGACACCATTTTGCAGTGTTATCAGTATCGTAAAAAGAACACGATTTGTAATAGTCGAGAAGGCAATAGCGGAAACATGAACCATGCCCTACCATTAGTGGGTTTTCAAAGCGAAAAAGGTCTGCCGTTTCTGGTATTTCTGGCGAAATAGCGTCGAAGACATTTTTTGAGAGAGCTACTGCACATTCATTATTACGTGCAAATTTTAAAAATTCCTCTACATAGCAAGTCCAGAATTTCGGGCCTCCCTTGACTACTAATTTTATATTCAATAATTCATTTTTTGAAAAAGAACTTAGAAAGTTAAAATCTTTAAAGTGCCTTTGGCCTCTTGGCGCGTGGAAAATACAAAAACAGGGTATGTTCTCTTTATTTGCGTGATTATACCTAATAACGTCAAGCTTAAACATGATTTTTTAAATTATGACTTAAAGGTTCTTATTTATCAAGCAAAAATGTGAAATTAAGTGATTTTTTTTAAATTGCTTAATAAACCGCCTCCCGCAATTATAATATATAAGTTCAACAAAACTGCCATTATCCCTCATGTGACAAGAGTAATACCACGCTTTTTGCATTCTGTCAAGCGATTTTTAGTGTAAAAGGTTGCATGGCCGAAAAACCTAAAAACAGAAAATTAAATAAACCCTTTAGAACTCCAAAAGGGCCGAAAAAATTCGCTGTTTATGTAAAAGACCCAAAAACAGGAAATATAAAAATTGTGCGCTTTGGTGATCCAAATATGGAGATCAAGAGGGACGATCCTAAGAGGAGAAAGGCTTTTAGAGATAGGCACAATTGCGATGAGAGAAATGACAAGACTAAACCTTCATATTGGTCTTGCAAGTTTTGGTCCGAAAAACCCGTTAATGAGTTGCTTGCCTCAAGTCGCGAGGGATGGAACGACAAAACTTTTTTTATTAACCTGACGGAATGGGATGGTAGAACCTTTTGGCCTCAAGAAGAGATTGCCCCTTATTTTGAAGGCATTGAAGTGGAGGAGTCTATTGCCGATGAATCTCACGATTATCATTTGGAGTTTACGCCTGATATGATGGCGGAACTGCATGAGAAGGGGCGCATTGAGGTAACGATTCGCGAAGGTGGCAGAGACATGGTGGTAATGTTCACGTATAAAGGTGACAAAGGCGAGGCTTATCATCATTACGAAGAAGAAGAACAGGGCGACTATGGCGGCGATTACAAAGAAAAAAGTGAAGCTGCAAAAATTAGCGCACAGGTGGAGAAGGCTCTAAAAAAGAAAGTCAAAGAGCATAATGAAAAACATGGCGACAAAAAGGGAAAGCGCGTCACCTTGAGAATGCTTAAAGCTGTTTTTCGACGAGGCGTAGGTGCTTATAATACCAACCCTCAGAGTGTCCGTCCAAATGTAAAAAGTTCTGACCAATGGGCTATGGCGCGTGTCAATGTATTCCTGAAAGCTGTCAGGACTAACAAATTCAATTCTGGCAAGTTTGACACTGATCTTCTTCCCAAGGATCATCCCCTTAGTTCTAAGAAGTAATTGTTATAATTCGCAATTAACCAAAAAGCAAAAACACTGCGCCCCTTTAGTGTAATAAATTGCATCGCAATTTTCGAATAAAAGTTTTAAGTTTTTGTTGCCAGTAATTGTCGCCTTCCCGCCTTTGCAAACTGTTTGTTTAAATTGTGTGCCTTTTGGTGGTTGAAACTCAAGCTTTGTGATTTGCGTCTCTGAATTGTGATAATATTTTGTCAAATACCCGCTGTAAGGGTAAAATCTGGAACCCTTTGTAAATAAAAACATCATTCCCGCCATGTCTTGCATAAGAACGGGATTTTTAATGAACTCAGATAGTTTGATCTCTGTTATTATCTCCATATTTTAATTTATGCATAATTTTTCATCATAAAACCCCAACCTTTTTCTAGCCACTCCTTGTATTCGCCAGCATTAGAGTAGCCTCCATACCAGTCGCAGCCATATGGCAAATTGTTTTTCACCAAAGCGACTTCTCCAAAAGAAGTTCTCCCAAAATCTACTGCTCCGCAAAAACTTTTTGGCCATTTAATGTCTAATTTTGGAGGTTTAGTCTCGTATTCGTCTCCGTCATACCAGTATGCGCCCAAGACCTCTCCATCTGCTACATAATATCTCCATTCATCTAGAAACTTAATAGGTTCAGAGCAATAAAACGGGCCGCGAACTGCTTCTGATTCTGTATTTAAATACGGAATGTGATCTTTTTCCAAAAGGTATCCTTTAAATCTTTTATGCCTGTCCGCTGGCTTCAGGAAGCAGGTTTCATTTGGTAAAATATCTGAATGCCAAATCTTGCGGAAGAAAAAATCTTTAAGAAAGGCTGGATAATAAATCGGGGCGGGGGTTTGTGGCAAAAATGATTCGCAAAACTCGACAGAGCCAACTGGCATTCTACCCTCTAAGGCGTCTCCCTGATCTCCCATTTTGTAATCCTCTCTGTTTGAAGAGATCATAACACATGCGAGTTCCAAATTCGAAAATCCTGCTTCTAATAAGAAGCTCGGTTTAGTGCTTTTCGCCATGACTTATTTTAATGTGTGTCCTTAAATTTGTCAAGTTCTTTTTGTAAAATTCCAAAAAAAGTGTAAAATATAGCGTATGCCATCTAAAAAAAGAGCAACCAAGAAGCCCGACACATCGCCCCTTGTCCATCAAAACGAAAAAATAAACTTTGATCTAAAAATCAAAGAATACCCGTGGACAGAAAAACAACAAAAAATTATTGACACGGTTTTAAATGAAAAAGCCGACTTAACTTTGATTGACGGAATTTGGGGTTCTGGCAAGTCCCTTCTTTCAGTTTACATTTGCCTGAGACTGTTGCAAGCCAAGAAGATTTCTAACATTCTTTATATTCGCAATATCGTTCAAAGCGGTTCAGGGACTCTTGGATGGTTGGGTGGAGACTTAGATACTAGATTGGGACCGTATATGCTTCCTTTAAAGCAAAAATTGGATGAACTTCTACCTCAAAGCCAAGTAAATAAACTAATTAGTGAAGGGTATGTCCAAAGCCAGCCTGTCGCTTTATTAAGGGGAACTTCATACAACTGTTATGGCATAATAATAGACGAAATAGGGTGCATGACAGAAGAAGATATTCTTCTCAGTCTTAGTCGAGTAGGTCAGTTTAGTTATGTATTCGGCGTGGGAGACTCTTGGCAAGTTGATGTTAAAGATTCGGGATTTAGAAAGATTTATGAAACATTTGATGACGAGGAATCAAGAGAACACAAAATTTTTGCATTTGAGCTTCAAGAAGAGCAGGACATTCTAAGGTCTGAATTTTTGAAGTATATAATGAAGAAAGTAAAGTCTAGATAATTGATTTAAAAAATAAAACTCTTTATAATTAAATACTATGATTCATAAATTTTGCGTCAACTGTGGGGTTAAAAACTCCTTTCAAGCTACTCCTCCCAATTTTTGTTGTGGGTGCGGTAAGCCATTTAATAAAGTTTTATCAAGCTCGCAAGCTTCTCAGGATGTAGATAATGAAGAACAAGAAGAGGCTTCTGTAGTTATCCCTCCAAAAGAATCTTTAGCTAGTGGGTGGGGAGCTTCTCAAGTAGGTATGGAAAATCAACTTACTTTTGGGAGTCTTTATAATAATCCAACTAAACCTGTGGGTAAAAATCAAAGGCCAGAGCCAAAAAATACTTCTGGAGACATTCTAAAGCAATCAATTGAAGAATGCAGGTCCGTCAAGGAGTCTAAAGAAATTGGCGGCTAATGTTTATATTTGAAGATAAAATTGATGAGATAGACAAGCTTCTTGCTCAATCTAAAAGTCAGTGGAAGTTGGATTCAATAAACTGGATCGACTATGACGATATTTGTCAAGTAATAAGGATTCATATAAAAACCAAGTGGGAGCTTTGGGATCAAAATAGGAGTTTTGGAGCTTGGTGCAGAACTGTTATAAATAATCAAATAAGAAACGAAATTCGCAACAATTATACTACATTTGCGAAACCCTGCATAAAATGCCCTCATTATGTTTCTGAAACTGGATGCTCTTTTACCGAATCTAAAAAACAGGACAACTCCTGCCCTGATTATGAAAAATGGTTTAAAAAGAAAAAGTCAGTTCACGATGTTGAATTAGCATTGCCTATTGATTCTGTCGTAATTAACAATTCCACAGAGTTGTATGATGAATTAGATTTCGAAAAAAGCTCGGCAAGTCTCCACTCTAAAATGCTGGATTCTTTAAGTAATAGAAAATATAAAGAAATTTATAGACTCTTGCATATTGAAGGAGTTAGCGAAACTGAGGTTGCAAAAAAGATGGGCTTTAAAAAAGAGTCTGGCAAGAGAAAGTCTGATAGATACAAGCAAATGGATAATATCGAGAAAAAATTCATAGCACTTGCTAAAAAAATCCTAGACGAAAATGACATTATCGAGTGAACAGAAAGCTAGAATAGACGAACTCTATGAAGAGAACCAAGATTTAATTTGGATTACTCAACAACTTTTTGAGGATGACTCTTTAAAAGGCGTCCACAAAGAGGGGCGAGCAGTCAAGTCTTATCTAGTAACAAAAGGTAAAAAATACAACACAACCAAAAGTGAGGCAAAATGCGAGTTTGAATTAAATTCTACTCAAAAAGAGCTTTTAATGTCTGACCAGATTTCTTCAGCTATGTCGCCTATAGAGATTACGAGACTTGTGTATCAAGACCCTGATATAAAGCCTTTGTCTGGTCAACATAGGTTGGTCATTTCCTTCCTTGAAAAATTCAGAACTGACGTAGTTGACCAAGGCCAGTCTTTTTCAGGATCAGATTGGTATGCTCCTAAATCTATTCCTATGACAGTTCGTAGAGTTAATAAATGGTGCGACATTTCTTTAAAGGAAGATGTTAAGGAACTGTCTACCAAGCATAAGAGGTATATGGAGAAACTTTTGGAGTATCTGAATATCTTTAAATTAAAGCAAACTCTTAATAGTTTCAAAACGACTTCTGATAGAGAACTTTTTGAATCTGAATTTATTAGAGCTACTTGGGATAAGCCTGATTTGACTGTGGACGAAATCAATCTATACATGATGATTTGCAGCAACTACGTAAGAGCAGGGCATATTCAAAAAAGATTAGATCAATTCAATTTAATGCTTGAAAGTGAGGATTTGGAAAGCGGAGAAATTTCCATGAGACTTACGGAACACGTAAAGGCCACAAATGACGAGTTAAACGCTTGTGAAAAACGAATAGAAAGCTTAACTCACAAACTTAATGGAAGCAGGGCGGAAAGATTAAAGAACAAAACTAAAAATGCAGGAAACATCTTAGATTTAGTCGCTAATTTTCAAGAACACGAAAGAAGAACCATGATGTTAGACATGGCGGATATGAGGCTTAAATTAGTAGACGAAGAAGCTACTAGGCTAGAAAGCCTTGACGAATTTAAAGCTAGAGTCTTTGGAATTAGCAAAGAAGAACTTCTTTGAAATGGAAAAGTGTCTTTTTTGCAAAAAAGAATTCAAAAGTGAGAGAGGACTACACTCTCACATGAGGGTTCATGGAGGTAAGGAAATTTATTACCAAACTTTTTACCCAAAAACTGACCTTTACGATAATTCCGCTATCCAGTTCAAAAACAAGGACCAATATTTCTCTTCCTTTTTTAATTCAGACGAAAACAGAAAGGCTTTCTACAAATCTTATTCCAATTTGAAATTAAAAAAACAAACAGCCATAAAGGAGATTTCAGACAACTTAAAATTTAGAAATTGCCAATTTCTTCCAAGCCAGTCTTTCTTTGAGTTAGCTCCTTTGCCTGATATCAGAGTTATCAAAGACTTATTTAATTCGTGCAGTCAGTTTTGTCAAAACGCCTCTCTTGATCCTTTGTTTACTAAAAAGCTTCCTAAGACCTTTTTCAGCGATAGTCTGGACTTAGATTCAATGAAGATTTTTATAGATTCAAGAGAGCAAAATCCTTTTGATTATAAGAACAGTATGGTTAACAAATTAGACTTTGGAGATTATACTGCTGCTGGAGACTTTTACTCAAAAGTCTTTATTGAAAGGAAGGCCTTGGGAGACTTTGCTTCGTCTCTAAGTTCTGGATATGAGCGGTTTAAAAAAGAACTTGATAGGGCTAAACAATTCAATTCTTATATTGTCATGGTTGTAGAGGGTTCTTTGTTAGATGTCGAAAATCATGTAAACTCTTTAAAAAAGGGTAAAAGACCAAATTTGTCATACGCTTTTCACAACGCAAGAAACCTTTTAATTGAATACGCAACCAATTTTCAGATAGTCTTTTGTAAGGGGAGAGATCGCGCTTCTGAACTTGCACAAAGGATTCTGTTTTTTGGCAAAGAAGCTACTGAATGCGATTTGCAATATTATTTATCAAATGTGGACTAAAGGAATACAAGCTGAGAAGTTTGATTTTTCGGCTAGAAAGATCAACGACGAGATTAGAGAAATAGAAGGTTTCATTCCAGAAGATGAAGCTGCTATTTTGTTGTTTAAATTTTTAAGGAACAATATAGGTTACGCCTCTGAATTATTCATTGGAATGAAACTTTTCCCGTTTCAGGAGATGCTCATTAAATCAATGATGATTGGAGATTTTTCAATGTTCGTGCTGTCTAGGGGTATGTCAAAAACGTGGTCTGCCGCTATTTATGTTATTTTGCAATTGATATTTAGGCAAGGAGTTCAAATCGGAGTCCTTTCGTCTAGCTTCAGACAAGCGAAATTTATTTTACAAAAAGCCCAAGATATTTTAAATAAACCAGCCGCTGTTTTGGTAAAAGATTTGTTTTCTTTCAGTAGAGGCACAGATCAGTGGGTTGTTACCTGTGGCTCGTCAAGAGCTACCGCACTTCCACTTGCCGATGGCTCAAGACTTAGGGGATTCAGATTCCAAATTTTATTATTGGACGAATTTTTGAACATATCAAAGAATATATTTCAAGAAGTTATCTTGCCGTTCTTGGGCGTTATTGACAACCCTACAGAAAGAGATGATTTAAGAGAGCTTGAAGACTCCCTTATTGAAAAGGGAGAAATGACAGAGGCTGAAAGGTATAAATGGACTGACAACAAGTTGATCCTACTTTCTTCTCCATCTTATACTTTTGAGTATATGTATGAGCTTTACTGCCAGTATAGAGATTCTATTCTAGGCGTAGACATTAGAGACAAGGCTCTTGATGAAGAATTTGGCACAGATGCTTACAAGATAATCTTCCAGTTAAGTTATGACTGCGCCCCAAAATCTCTTTATGACAAAAACCAATTAGCAATCGCTAAAAATACAATGTCTGAATCCATTTTCAAAAAAGAGTATGGGGGCCAATTTGTTTCTGAATCAGATTCTTATTTTAAACTTTCTAAAATGGCGGCTTGCACAGTTCCTGATGGGAGTAATCCTCATGTGGAAATAGCAGGTAATCCGTCTGATGAATACATAGTTTCTATTGACCCTTCTTGGTCTGAAGACAGCGGATCAGATGATTTCGCGATGGAGGTGTTTAAACTAAATAAAGAAGAACAAAAAGCTTGCCTTGTCCATGCTTACGGACTGTCAGGAACAGGATTAAAAAAACACATTGCTTATTTTCATTATTTAATCACCCATTTTAATGTTCAAGCAGTTTGCTTGGACTATGCTGGAGGCGTTCAGTTCATTTCTGCCTGTAATGAAAGCGAATTATTTAAAAAAGATGGAATTAATCTTGGAGTTTTAGAAATAGACAATGAATTTGACAAGCCAGAAGAATACCACAAGGACTTAATGAAGTTCAAAAACTCACTAAAGCCTTCTCAATACAATTTTTGTTATTTAAGAAAGCCTACTTCGAATTGGAACAGGCAAGCTAACGAGCTTTTGCAAACCAATATAGATCACAAAAGGATTTGGTTCGCTTGCCCTGCTATTGATGAAGCTTTTGTCGCGCAAAGGGACAAACAAATTCCAATAGATAAATTAAAGTGGGATAAAGCTAGACCTCCAGAAAGCGCAAAAGGAAAGAAGATAGATTTTTTAGACCACCAAGTTTCTAAAATAGAACAAACAAAACAGCAATGCGCGAATATTGAAGTTGTTACTAATCCTCAAGGCTCTCAAACTTTTAGACTGCCGCCTCACATGAGTAGACAGACGGGGCCGAATAAGCCAAGAAGGGATAATTATTCTGCGCTTGTTTTGGGGAATTGGATGGCAAAAATATATTTTGACTCTTTTTACGCGCAGCCAGAAGACGTTCCTTCTGCCACATTTACGCCATTTGCTATTTAATTAAAAGACGCTGGTTGTTATAATTTGATTGAAAATGTGAATTGTCAAACATTTTTTTCGAAAAATCAACAAATAGTGTAAAATTCAATATGCCGCGCAAGTATACTAAGAAGAACCAAGCATACTGGGCTGAAAAGTCTCTTGGAATGTCAAAATCAAAGTCGGAAAATTCTCAAGAATCGACTTTTGAACCTCAAATGATGGGAGAGCCTTTGATTTCTTTTGAAGAATCTAAAGCAAATAGGTTGTCATCTCCCAACGAAAGAACTAAATCGAGAACTAATAGAGTTACGTCTGGAAGAATACGAGATAAATTCACTAATATCCAAGAAGGGATTCTTCCATACGATTACACTGGCGAGTATGTAAGTATTAAAGACGCAATTGTTTTAACTCAAAAGGCTTATTTTAATATTCCTGTATTCAAATACACGCTTGACTTGCTTTCTGAATTTGCCAATACAGAGGTCTACTTAAAAGGGGGAGACAAATCCAGTCGTAAATTTGTAGAGGCGTGGCTTAAAGTCATTAACTTGTATGATTTAAAAGACCAATTTTTTAGAGAATACTTTCGTTCTGGTAATGTTTTTCTTTATGAGCTTAGAGGAAAATTAACGAAAAGCAGCGTAAGAAGGTTTGCGATCTCTAGCGCAGCCGAAAAAAAGGATATTCCCGTCAAGTATCTTCTTTTAAATCCTGCCGACATAGTTGTTAATGACCAGCTAAGATTCGGAGATTTTTCTTACGCGAAGGCTCTTACTCCTTTCGAGATTACGAGACTCAAGGAGCGAAAAACAGAAGAGGCTAAAAAAATGTTCGAAGGCCTTCCAGAAGATGTTCAGAAGCAATTAAAGGCAGACTCTGCTTTCTCTACAAAAAAAGAAATACTATTACCTCTTGAGTTTGATTTGATTCATCCGGTTTTTTACAAAAAGCAAGATTATGAACCTCTTGCTGTTCCTATGGGCTTTTCTGTTTTGGACGACATAAATAAAAAGCAAGAACTTAAAAAGGTTGACCAAGCAATCATAAGGTCTATTGAGAATGTTATTTTGTTGGTGACTATGGGCGCAGAACCCGACAAGGGAGGCGTAAACCATAAGAACATAGCTGCAATGCAGTCCATTTTTGAAAACAAGAGTGTGGGTCGAGTGCTTGTTTCTGATCACACTACAAAAGCAGATTTTGTCATGCCTGATTTAAAAAAGGTGATGGGCAAGGAAAAATACGAAGTATTAAACAGAGATATTGAAGAGGGGCTTTCTAATATCTTATTGGGCGAAAGCAAATACGCCGATACTGAATTAAAATTAAAGATATTCTTTGAAAGATTGAGTGAAGTTAGAGAAAGGTTTTTAAGAGACTTTTTGCAAAAGAATATTAATAAAGTTTGTAAGAGTGCTGGATTTAGAAATCCACCTACCGCAGCTTTTGTCAAAAAGGACACAATCACAAATGAAGACCTTCAAAAACTTGCAACGAGAATGATGGAATTAGGCATTATCGCTCCAGAGCAAGGAATGGACGTTATCAACAAAGGAAGATTTCCAGAAGCTGAAGAAATGACGGAAGCTCAAGAAAAGTATCTTAAAGAAAGAGAAAAAGGACATTATTTACCTATGGTTTTAAGTCAGACTCTTTTTGACACAGAAAACGAATCTGCGGAGGAAGAGCTTCAACCAACTGGAACAAAGGAGAAAACAACTGTCAGTGCGCCAACTGGAGGAAGGCCAATGGGAACGGCATCTTCAAAGTTTTCTCTCAACGGGATTAAGAACACAATCAAGCGTTTAAATGATTTTGAATCTAAAGCTCAAGCAGAATATAGAAAAAAATCAGGCATCAAAAGATTAAACAAAGATCAGAAGAAATTAATTTCCGATATTTGTTCTTCAATCGCTTGCGATTGCGAATCTAAAGATTGGGATTCTAAAATTTTAGAGATCATTGATGATAATTCCGCTTTATTAAATTTGGGTGTAAGCGATGGAGTATTGAGTATAGCAGCAGAACACGGTCTTGATGACTATAGTGCGGCCATACTTTACCATTCTGACAACTTTAAAGATGAGTAAAGCACAATTTGTTGGCGACCTAAAAGTTTTAAACGATCCAGAACTAAAGGCATTAGGCATTTCAAGGGCTTCCTTAATTTCAGAAGCCTCTTCTTTAATTCCTGAAAATGTTGACATGGAGAAGGGAGTTGATATACTTCCTGTGGTTTTTAACTTGGCCGTTGTAAACTCTTTTAATGCAAATGGAGATGGCATAGATTCCATCTCTGCGGCAAAAATGGTTAAGAACTTTATTCATAGGCCGATTAACCTAGAGCATCACAAAACAGATATTGTTGGTCATATCATTAATGCAAGTTTTTCAGATAAACAGCCTGACTTTTTTGAAAGAGACATTACGGATTTTATAGACAGAAAAGAGCCTTTTTATATTACGGCGGCGGCAGTGATATACAAACACGTTTTCCCTGAATTGTCTGATGTTATTTCGCAAAGTTCCGACAAGGAAAGTCCTTACTACCAAGCTTTTTCCACTTCTTGGGAGGTTGGATTTAACGATTTTGACGTTGTAGTTGGAGAAGGAGACTCTAGAGAAGTTTACGAAAAGGGTTCTGAAGGCTTTGATTCTTACAAAGACAATTTAAAGGTATTTGGAGGATCAGGCTTTTATAATGATAAACCTGTTAATAGACTTTTAAAAGGTTCTTTGTATCCTTTGGGCGCAGCTATCACAGAAAATCCAGCAGCGAAAGTCAAGGGTATTTATACTAAAGTTGTAGAAAAAATAGCTAATGCTAATAAAAAAAGTTCCCAAAATAAAAAAGAAGATGTAACTAATAACAAGGACAGTGATAATTTTCAAATGACCGAAGAACAATTCAACCAATTAACGGAGCTTTTAAAAGGAATTTCAGAAGCTAAAAACTTTGATTCAGAAAGCAAGGCATCTGAAGCCTTTACTGAAATCCAAAAAACCCTCAAAGAAGTCGGAGAGGGCTGGCAGAGTAAAGCTCAAAAAGCCGAAGCCGAAGCCAAGGAGATCGAAGCTGAAGCCAAGAAGATCGAAGAAGACCTCGCAGCTTCCAAAGTTGTTGTTGAAAATCTTGAAAAGGAAATCGCAGAAGCTAATGAGTCCATCAAGAGCCTCAAAGAAGACGCTGCTGTAAGAGACGCTGCTGAAAAGTTTAATTCAAGAATGGCTTCTCTTGCAAACGAATTTGACTTTACTGATTCTGAGGAAGAAATCGTTTCTGATGAAGTTCGTGCTTTAAATGAAGACGAAGACTTTGACAAATATGTTGAGAAAGCCAAAGTTGTTTTCGCTCACAGAATTAAGGTAGAAGAAGAGGCTCCTGCTGAAGAGGAAGAAATTGAAACTTCCGAAACTTCCGAAGCGAGTGTAACAAATAACAACGGCGACGAATCTGAGCAAAAATCTTTATTCGAAAGAGTGAGAGAAGCAGGGTTAACAGTTGCTTCTTAATTTTAAAATTTAACTAATAAAAACATGGCACAATCTATTACTCGCTTACTTCCAAATCGAAGCATCAACGAAAATGATGTTATCAATTTTTACTCTTTAAATACGGCTTCTGGAGAAGCTGGAACTTTTGTAAAAGTTGTTGACGCTGATTTATCCAAAGACGCTGTTCAATACGTGGACAGACCAGATGGCTTCGCAAACACTTTAGGTAACGGAACTTCTCAATATCCAGAAGTGCCTTACAAAGTTGGAGAAACTTCTGGAACGGGAGACGCTGGTGCTGTTCTCGGAATGCTCTTACGAGACGTAAGAGAAACTGACGAAAACGGAGAGAAACTTCTCTTTTATCCAGACAAAAAGGCACAACTTCAGTGCGTTGTTTCTGGAGAAGCTAACCCTATCGCAACAAGAGGAACCGTTGAATTGAACGTCAGAGGTCTTGAGGGAGGAGTTTGTCCAAATGTGAATGACGCAGCCGTTCTTGGAGCAAATGGTAAAGTGACGGGAGTTGCTTATTCCGCTCTTAGCACTGAGCAAAAAGACGCAACAGTTGGAAAGTTTATCGGAACTGGAATTAGAGTTTCAGAAAACACCACCGATGCTCACGAAGGAGTTTACGCTTATCTTAAATTCTCTATCTAATCAAATAACCTAATTTTATCATGCGAATCGAAATCGAAAACACCGAAGATCAACTTGAGTTGATTAAAGCAATTGCATCCAAAGACCCTCAAGTGGCCTACGAAGCGAAAGCTGCTGTAGCAGACATTGTTGCTCCAGTAATCAGCAGGGTTATTAATACCGCCCCAACTGTTTCTAATTTTTACAGAACCGTTGGATTTGGAGAAGACGAAAACCCCTCTATGCCTTTAGACCTTCTTCACAACATTACTGGAGAAGACTATATTAGAGTTCACTCTCAAACTGTAGCTGGAGGCCTCTCTTCTAACGAGTTGTTTCCTCCATCTGATGAGCTTAAATTCAAAACTTACTCTCTTGATAGTGCTTGGTCTGTTGACAAAAAGTTTGCAAGAAAAGGTCGTCTTGACGTTATTTCTGCAATCTTTACGAGAATGGCTCAAGAATTTCTCTTGAAGCAAGAGAAGACTGCTACGAACCAACTTTTGGGAGCTTTAGTTGCTGCCGACACTAACGTTGGTGCAGGAGCAGCCGCTGGAAACCACGTTATTTCCGCTGGAACTGCAAATCAGTTACAAATTGATGATTTCAATAACTTAATCACTCTCTCTAAGAGAATGTTTAGTTCTTATTCTTCTGGAACGCCTACTACTGGAACTAGAGTCGGAATTACTGACTTGGTTATGTCTCCTGAAATGACCGAAGAGATTAGAGGCATGGCTTATCAGCCTGTTAATACTCGCTCTGGCGCAGTTGCCACTAGCGGAGCTTCCTCGATCCCTGCAACAGAGCAGATGAGAAACGAGATCATGGATAGTGCTGGTCTTGCTCAAATTTTCGGAATTGGAATCGTTGAAATCCTTGAAATGGGAGTTAATCAAAGATACAACAAGATTTTTGATGCAGTCAACACTGCTGCGGGATCGCCTGTCACATTTACTCAAGCCAATGATGAAATCGTCTTGGGTATTGACAGAAGTAATCCAGACGCTCTTATCAGACCTGCCATCACCGAAGAAGGTCTTTCTACTGAAGTTTCTATGACACCTGATGATCAGTTTGTCGATAGACAGAAGAAGACTGGTTGGTATGGCCAAATTGAAGAGGGCCGCGTCATTACCGAAGACAGAGTATTGACTGGATTGGTTGTTTAATAGCAATTGATAAAAACCTTAAAAAGCCAATTGCGATTTTTTCGCAATTGGCTTTTTTATTTTAATACGTTATAATATAATATGGAAGAAGAACTAGATAACAAAACAACATTTGATTTCGACACTACTGACGCAAAAAACAGGGAAGAATCTTCTCAATTTGAATTGGATGAGCTTTTGCAGCTTAGAAACGTAAATCCTTATGGAACTTTAAATAAAGACATCTTCGCGTCAAAAGTCGAGGCCATGACCCTTGACGAAATGAGAGTTTTAGCTTCTAGAATCGGACTGACTCCAATCAACAGGCAAGAAGCTTTAAGAGGTAGACTTTTAGATTCTTTTAGTGATTATGTTTTAAAATACAGGGCTACACAAAAGCCCAAAGGAACCTCAGTCGATCCAAATAGCGAAGCTTACAAAAGTATAGAGCATCTTCTTTGATTTAAGTGTAAAATAAGGAGATGAACGATCTTGAATCTCTTGCTAGTGGTATTGTAGAATATTCTTTTCCAGATGACACAGGCCGCTTTCCCGTATCTTTTGTTTCTGGATGGCTTGAAACAAGTATTGGTGAACTGAATGGATTAACTCACGAAGACTTTTATATAGACTCTACTGGAGGAATTGGCCCAAGCGGTTTGTATCCTGTTGAGAAAGAAATATTCTCAAAGCTTTATGAGATTAGTTATTATGAAAGAGCAGCGCGAGAAGCGTTACGAGGAGTAATTTGGGGCGGCTCTGGAAGTCTTTCTGATAGTGTTACTATGGTAAAGGAGGGAGATACTACAATACAGAAAGTAAGCAAACACCAAGTTTCAAGGTCATTCTCTGAATTTGCCAAACAAGCAAAAGATAGTTTGCAAGATTTAATATCTCAATATAATATCCAAAAGTCATCCCCTATTCAAGTTGCTGGACTTGATGGATACGCTGAATAATAATGGCCTCTTCTTTGTTTACAGATGATGAAAAAGATGACTTGTCTGATTTGCTGGATAACGTCCACGAAACATTCAAGAAGGTGATTTATGCATTTGTTGAAGAAAATTCAAATACGCCCGTAGACCTTAATTACAATCCTATTTACGGCTCTTACAAGGATGAGTCCAAAGGTATAACAGATAAGGTTTTAACAAAAAACACAATTAATGCCAGAGTTAAATACTTTAAAAAGGGCGAAGAGGACAAGCTTGATGATACTGGACTAACTTCTTCTGAAAGCTTGGTTAGGGTAAAAGTTACGAATGCAGACAAAGAGACTTTATTAATATCTTCTTTTGTTGATATTGATGGAGAAAAATACACAGTAGTTTCTGACACTGAAGTTATTGGGCCTTTTGGCTCTCAATACTACAAACTCTATTTAAGGAGGGCTACTTAAATGGCTTCTTTTAAAGTTAGAATAGACAAATCCTCTCTTATGAGCGAACTTTCTAATACTGAAAATTCGAAATCAATGAGGACTCTGCTTGAACAAAGCGTAGAAGCTAGGGTAGAAAAATCTAAAAAGGAAATGGCGAATGATTTTGCGAATCATCCAGTAACTAAAGAATTAGATAATGGCCCATCCTCTTCTAATATCTCAAACACTTTGGGCGGTTATGGTAACTTGTTTTCTTTTATAGGTTTTAGTTCGCAGGAAAACCCTGTCGCGCAAATTAAAAAAGAGATTGAAAAACCTGTCAAAATTAAGGCAAGAAAATCAATTTTTAGCAACGGAAGGTTTAAAGTAGAAACTAATATTCCAACTCAAGAGTCCTTAGAGGAATCTGGAAAAATCCCTTGGTCAACTGGACTTAGCTGGCTAAAAGGTATCGAAGAAGGAATTTCAGGATTAGGATTCTTTATTTTCAAGAAGGAGGGTGGGCTTTCTTCTAGATCGAAAACTGGAGTTCAAACCAAAGCGGATAAGGGAAGGCAGTTTAAGCCAACTCTTTATTTAACTAAAATTTATAAAGACTTTTTTGATAACATTAAAAAATGAAGGCTCAATTTGCTCACGAATTAATATCATCATTCTATTTGTGGTTTGAGGGCAAATTATTGTCTTCCGATTCGAAGGCTTACAAGACAAATCAACAAAACACTTTTGAATATGTAAATTTTAAGGATATTCCTTCTTCTTATCTTGGATATCAAGGTAGATTTAGGCAATTAGTCGCAGACGAAAATGTTGACGTTCCTAATTCTGGAGTTTTTATTGATGGCAGTTTTGTCACAGGCTCTTCTTCTGACATCTTTATAGACTACAACGATGGAAGAGTTATTGTCCCTCAAGCAAGCGGACAGAATTTAAATATAACTGCCAATAATACCGTTAAGGAGATCAATACTTATCTTTCAGAAGAGGATGAGGAGCAGATATTGTTGACAAGCGACTTCATTGACTCTTCCGACTTGTCCTCAAGCAATCTTTTTGAAAAAACCAGCAAGCGTAATAAAAAAACATATATTTTGCCAGCCTGTTTTATTAGACTATTGAATGAGACGAATGAAAGACTATCGTTTGGTGGAGAAGATGATACCACAACAAAAGTAAGAGTAATTGTTTTGGCGAAAACAAACTATCTTTTGGATGGAGTGTTGTCTTTATTCGCGAATACAGAAACAGAGTGTGTTTCTAGAATCCCTTTTGAGGACTTCCCTTACGGATATTTTCATAATTTAAAGAATTTTCCCTACTCTTATTCATCTTTAAGTTCTAATTATGACTCAAAAACATTTATTGAAAATGTATCAACTTCCAAAGTTGTCGATTCAGTAACCCTTGATAAGATCGAGGAAAACTTATTATTAGGTTTTATAGACTTTGATTTATCAACATACCGTTACCCAAGAGCATAAAGCTTGTGTAATTATTTATAAGTTAACTTTTCCAATTCATGGCTAAAAATAGAATTTTATCAAGCAACAAGGCTGTTTACGTCACAAAAACGGGCGTTTTTAACAATGGTGGTCCTCACCTTCCAATAAGCGCAGTGTCTGGAGTTGAAGCGACTCAACTTCATAGAGTAGATAACTTCTCTTATGAAGTGGACATCGCTGGAGCCAGACAAGACATTAGAGTTTTCGGTTCCTTACCAAGAATTGCTACTTTGGTAAACAATGACCTTACTGCAACGGCATCTTTGGGATACCTGCTTACCGATGGTGAAAACGAACACCACTTAGGTTTTGAAATTAAAGATTCTATTAACGCTCCTTTCAGTTCAAATGTTCAAGGCATTTCAGGATTTATTACTGAAAACGACGATTTTAAAGAAAGAAACTTATTTGTAGCGACAGTCGGGGAAGGCTTAGACGCTTTTGCGCCTTCATCTTGGGATGACAGGACACAACATGATGTTGTCGGATTTGGAAATTGCTTCCCAACTGATTATAGTGTAGAACTTTCTGTTGGCGAAGTTCCTCGCGCTGATCTTTCTTTTGAGGCATCGAACTTGGTATATTATACTGGAGTTAGTTCTGGCTTGTATAATCCATCTTTAAATTCCTCAAACGGAGAAGCGGCTGATAGTGGTCATGTCGCGCTTCCACTTCCATCTACTGGAGATAGCACTGTGGACGTTCTTAGAGACGGTCAAGTGACTCTCGACCTTCAATCAGACACTGCATTGGGTATTGGTGGAGCTTCTCTAGCTTCAATTCACCCACAAAGCGTTTCTCTTTCGGTTCCTCTTTCTAGAGAGCCTTTGAAGGAAATTGGAAAAGAGTTTAGCTACGCAAGACCTCTTACATTCCCAATTGACGTTACCTTGTCTGTTAGCGCAATTGCTTCAAATCAAGATCAAGGAAGTATTTCCACACTCTTGACTGGTTGCGCTGGTCAAGAAAAAAGAGATATTTCTGTTAAGATGTTCGACAGGTGCGGATTGGGAGTTCTTAAATATGGCTACATTTTAAAGAACGCCGTTTTAGATAGCACAAGTAACAGTCAAGATTTAGACGGTAACGAAACTGTCGACCTTCAATTCTCTGCTCAAATTGGTGGAGCGACCACTACTACAGAAGGATTTTTCTGCACTGGAGCTTATGATACTACTTTAGGCTCTCCTCTTTCTCCCACTTTGGTTACGGGATTAGTTGCTTCATAATCTTTCGTTCATAGTTTAGGAAAGAGAGGGGCTTCGCAGCTTCTCTCTTTTCTTTTTTTAATATGAAAGGTTATAATTTAGGTTATCATAATAAAAGCTTTTCCTTTAATGCTTCTATCGCCGTCTCTGTTCCAGAGAGCGGATTTAGTATGGAAATCGGCAAAACTGGAGAAAATTCATTTGATCCTGTCGTTTCCTTCTCTGGATATAGTGGATACCTATTCGACCAATCGGGACTTTTAGTTCATGGATATAGACAGAATCAAGTTTTCAACGTATCTGGAAACTACTTTTATGGAGATGCGTATGATTCTGGAGATAATGTGTTTGAAGACTCCACTGGTATAGCTAGGTTTTCTTATTTTATTAATGACAACTTGATTAGAAATAACATCAGTGGTCAAACTGGATTTATTGATTCAATAATTTTTGAGGATTATGGCGATCAAAATACATTATCCATAGAAATCTTTTTAGATACAGGTTCTCCCTGTGTTATTGCAGACAATACTGGAACATACACTCTATCTAGCGAGGGTTACTATTTAGCAGCAAGTAATTGCATTTAATATTTAAAAAGGTTATAATATAATATATGAAACCTCTTTATACATTTGAAGCAGATATTGAAGACGAAAAAGTAAAAGTCTGTTTTGCAAAACCAAGTCATGGAGACATTGAGGACGCTGAATACATCTATAGTCAAAGGTTTAATAAACTTCTTAATGATGGCTTTTTAAGTAGGGCTATGATGACTAAGCGATTTGATGACATTGGCGGAATGTTTTCCGATAAAAAGAATGAGGATATCGCATCTCAAATTAAAAGCCTTTTCGAAGCCAAAAAGACTATTGAGTTTTTTGGCGGGGCCAAAAAGCTATCACAAGAGCAAAAGCAGGAGCTTGAAAAGGCAGAAAAAAGCTACATTGCCCTTGAAAAGAGGATTATTGAAAATGATGTTCAATTAGAACAGATGTATTCACAAAGCGCAGACGCTAAAGCAGAGGAGTATTTAGTTAAATGGTTTGTCGTTAATTGCTCTTACTTTTACGAAAAAGTCAAGGATGGTAAGAAAATTAAGGAGGAGGCCTTCCCCCTTTTCGATGGGGCAACTTTTAAAGAAAAGGATAACCAACTGAGTGACCTTCTGGAAGAAGAAGAAAGCGGGGAAGACCCAATGATTTCTCGCAAAAAGAAAATTGTAAAAAAATACCTTTACTTAATCCAAAGGATCGTTTCTTTATGGTATAATGGTCATGCAAAAGATCAAGAAAGTGCGGAATCTTCATTAGCAAAGTTCTTCCCAGAAAGCGAAGAAGAGTCAAGCGACGATGCAGAACCAGAAGAAGATAAATCTACTTGAAATTCTTCAAGGTTACTCCGTCTTAGGAGACGGTCCAGATAGGTTTTACTTTAAGCATCCTACCATTCTTGATAGGCTCTCGGAATCTTTTTTACACCAAGAGTTGGAGAAAAGAGGTCGAAAAATAGGCTTGTTAAACGAAGAGGAACTTCTTGAAGAAGCCATTTCTTGCGGTAAATATTCTAGAGAGTATGAGTTAGAAAAGGAAGATTTGGAATGGGCATTAGGTAAGAAAAAAAAACTTGCCTCCAAATTCCAAGATGATGCCTTGCTAAAAGCCAATGAGGAGTCTATGAAAAAAGACTCAGAAAGGATTAAAGAGATTAATGAAATAAGGAACTCTTTTATCAAAAGCTCTTTGGAGACGTTTGTTTCTTCAAAGAGTTGCATTTATTCCTGTAAGAACTTTTGCTTTTTAGACAAGGGTTTGTCCACAAAGGTAGATGAGGAAAGGATTGGCGAGTATATTATACAATATTTGAATAAATACAATACTTTAGTAGAACTGGATAGTGTTTTGGAAACGTGTTATTTGCCAGACTTTTTTGAGTTAGTTAGGTTATCTGATGACCCTCTTTTTGTCTTTGGTGAGAACTCTAAAAATATCACGCTTTTTCAAAGAGACCTTTTGGTATGTGCAAAAATTTTAAAACAAAAAATTGATAATATTGACAATATACCAAAAAAGATATTAAACGACGCTGTTTTACTATATCATTATATTCCTTCCGCCAACCAAGAGGCTAAAGAAACCAATATTAGAGATTTAGTAGAAGAAAAAGGCGGATTAAAAAACATGACACCTTCTGACAAATTAACTTGATTTTTGTGTAATTAACTGTATATGGCTTCTTCTCCCACGGTTAATATTAATGGAAATCTAAACATTAATAATGCTAGTGTTAAAAAATCCGCTTCTCAAGTTCAGAGCGCATTTAATAACATCAAGATTAATCCACAAAGTCTTGACAAGTTTGGCAATTCTTTGGGACGTATCACTGGAAATGCTTCTGAATTTCAGAAGTCAATGGACGCCGCTACTGCTCGCGTATTCGCCTTCGGAGCAACAGCCGCAGTCATCCAGACTATTAATCAGTCATTTAAAGCCCTTGTTAGCTCTACAATTCAAGTAGAGAAAAGACTTGTTGAGATTAACTCTATTTTAGGTGCTAGTGACCAGCAGTTTTCTAAATTCAGAAAATCAATATTTGATGTAGCAAAAAACACCGAACAATCATTTTCTACAGTTGCCGATGGCGCAGCAGAACTCGCTCGTCAAGGTTTGAGTGCAGAACAGACAGCAAAAAGACTTAACGCAGCCCTGATTCTTACTCGTATTTCAGGATTGGATTCAGTCTCTTCTGTGAATGCTTTGACTGCCGCCATTAACGGTTATACTTCTGCCGCGCTGAGTGCCGAACAGATTGTTAATAAACTGGTTGCTGTTGATACGGCATTCGCTGTTTCTGCAAAAGATTTGGCTGACGGTTTTCAACGCGCTGGTTCAACAGCAGAGGACGCAGGAGTGAGCTTTGATGAACTTTTAGGACTAATCACTGCCGTTCAGCAAAAAACGGCCCGTGGAGGTGCTGTTATCGGAAACGCCTTCAAGTCTATCTTTACAAGACTTAGCCGTAGCACTACCATTTCTGAACTTCAAGATTTGGGGGTTGCAATTGATTCTAACCAAACTGGGGTTCAAAAATTACAAGCATTAGCTTCTTCATTGGACAATATCGCTGATCCAACAAGAGCATCAAAAATTAAAGAGTTGGCTGGTGGTGTTTTCCAGATTAACGTAGTTTCTGCTGCCCTTAAAGATTTGTCTAGCGAAACGTCTTTATATGCACAAGCTTCAAATATCGCCGCAAAAGCATCTAACGAAGCTTTCGTCAAAAATGAAGCACTAAACAAAACCTTGTCTAGTCAAATCAACTCTTTAGTTGTTGGATTAACTAATTTGGCGGAAAAGGTGGGAACGATCACTCTCGCACCTGTGATAAGCGACCTAGTTGGTTTGGCAGAAAAATTGACTAATTTTCTTGATAGCTCTCTGTCTGAAGATAAGGGCTTTTCAATAGTGAAAAACTTCTTCAAAGGCATCGGCACATTCATTCAAGGGCCGGGGTTAATTTTAATTACAGGAGCATTTCTTAATATATTCAAGATTGTTTCTAAGTTCGCGATACAAGGATTTAAAGACCTTTCTACTTTGGGAAGTGGGCAGGAAAAGATAAAAAGTATTGAGCAGGGGATTGTTAGTCTTTTGACTCAAGATGTTAATTTAAGAAAACAACTCGCTAATGCGTCTCTCTCTCAGTCTCAAAAAGAGCAACTTGTCTTAAACGCCATTAAGCAAGAAAACGCCTTGCTTAGAGAGCAACAAGCTATAATCTCTTCTTTAGCTGCTGCGTCTGCTCGCAGAGGAGTTGCTTCATTTAGTCCATCAGGAGGTTTTAAAGGCAAAAAAGGAAAAAGATTTGCTGGTGGGTTTACTCCAGAAGACGGCATGATGGAGGTTATGGAGGCCGTTTCTTTGGGAGCGTCTCGCTCTGTAAAGCCTCAGATGGGGCAAGGAACAATTGGTGGCAAAAAATTCTTGATGAACAGTCAAGAAGTCGAACTTCCTAATTTTGGGATGAATGGAGATTCGGCTGTTATTCCACTGTATGCGAGCGGTAATATTCCTAGATTTGCAGGAGGAAAGTTTGATTTTTTAACAACCGCCAAACAAGTCATGGCCAAACAAGGCAAGAGGGCAAATAGCCAAGCTGACGAAGAAGCTCTTGCTGCTAGACTCAAAGTTATAGAAAGTCAGTCCGTAGCTCCGACTATTTTAGACCCTACTGGTTTTCCGTTTATGGTTCCCTCCAAAGCGGCAATAACTCCCGCTTTACAAACAACGAAACAAACAACAATCAAAGGGAGAGCTTATAAACTTTCGAAAACTCCATCGGTTTATACTCCTAATCTTGTTAATCTAGACAAGGTAGATGACCCCCATGATGTTAAATTAGAAGAAAACGTTACAAAAGGCATTACAGATTCCTCCTTAAAATACGCAAAGCTTTTGGACCCTCCCGTAAAAAACCAACCAACAAGAGCCGATGTTGAAAAACATCTAAACATGGGAACTGTAGCCGCTGCCGTTGGAGTTGCTTTTGAGTCTGCCGTAGTCTCTGCTTTGAAATTAGCTAATCCAAAAAACGGAAGATTTGATGTTGCGAACTTCAAAAATAAAACAGAATTAAAGCAACTTTTTAATATTGAAGGAAAGCAAAAAGCGGGGGATTTCAAAAACTCGACAAGTAGCGGAAATATTAAAAGCTTTATCGGTAAAATCCTCTCTCACCCTACAAACGCAGCACTGAGGCCTAAAAAAACTGCAAAAGGGAAAGGTAGAGCTTCAGGTTTTATGCCAAGAAGCAAGGCTGTTGGACGTATGCCAAGGATGGCTAGAGGAGGTGGAGGCGATTCAGATTTTGGCGGCGGTGGATCACGCGGTTTGCTTTTAGCATCCTTTTTTCTACCCCAAATAATTCAAACTGCTTCTTCCATTTCTACGTCTGGAGAGGCTAAAAAATTACAAAAATTAAATAATGATTTGGAGAGAATATCCGCCCAAATTTCTAGACTAGAAACCGAATCTCAAGGAAAAGCAGGACCAGCCTTGGACGCAATTAATGATAAAATTAAAACTCTAAAGTCTTCATTAAAAGAAACAACTAATGCTGTTGCTGACTCTTCAGATGAAATACAAAAAACTAGCGATGCGTTTACTAAAGTAGGGGCTGCGATTAGCTCTTTAGCTGTCGTATCTTCCTTTCTTCCTGAAGGTTCTGTTAAAAAGGCTGGTAAAAAGCTTGGTGTGCAAGGTGGAAAAAATAAAGGCGCAAGAAATGCTCTAAAAGGAGGTGCGGCTCTCATTGGGATTCCTGCGGCCTTTGAGCTTGGACAAGGTATCGGAGGCGAACTTCTTGGGCCAGATATACAATCAAAATTAGGCACTAGCGTAATTGATATTACAGGAGACAACGCCCCAAAAACAAAAGGAGAGTTTATGGGCCAACAATTTCGCGTTCTTTTAGGCTCAATAGGGCAGCAAATGTCTGATTTAAAAAATGGAAACTTGAGAGGCCTTAACGGAATACGAACTTCCACAATTGCCTTGGAAACTATATTTGCGGCTTTTGCAAAAGAAGAGACTTTAATTGGAAAAGACACGCTGGACCAAGTAGAAAGGATGGCCGAAGTTAACGAAAAATTAGCTAAAATGAGAGCCGCGAGAGAAGAAAGCGGACCAATTAAACTGCGAAATAGAAGAGCAATAGGCGGTGACGCTAGAGCGATTGAATTAGAGAACTTTATGAAGTCTTTCTTTTCTGAAGAGAAGCCAGAATCTAATTTAGAATTATTTAAAACTTCACTTGATTCGTTTTTTAAAAAACAGATAGCCGACACAAGAGCCATCCAGCTTAAAAACAGATTAGTGGACACTTCCAATGCGGTAGAGACAATAATCAGAAGCCTTGAGGCAGAAGCGTCGAATATTAAAACGGGACAGTTTTCTGAATCAGGTGCGACAAGGTTTTTAAATGTCCAAAAAGAGCTTATTGAGTCTTTAAATTCCCTTTCTATTTCTGGAAAAGAAGAGCTTACTTCTGCTCTCGATGACTTTATAAAAGACACGCTTGAGGCTGGAAAAAAAGAAAACGAAGAAAGAAGAAAAATAAACAAAGAATTTATAGAAAATCTTAGAGATTCTTTCTTGACTAATTTGGAAAAACTAGAAAAATTAAACACTAACCAAAAAGTGACTCAAGCTTTTAGGTCGGCAGATTCCCCTGCCAAACTTGCTCGTTTTTTAACGGATGCTGGAATTTCTGATAAAGGGGTGCGAGGAGTAATTTCAGCAGGAGGAAAAGATACTAGCTCTTTTGCAAAAGCTATTCTTCAAGGAGCCGGAACGGACATAAGAAAGGCTATATTTGGAGATAGGAAGACGGGTCTAATGCCTACTCTGCCTGTCGGTCAACAACTAACTCAAGGGCAAAAGGATTTATTTAAACAGGCTACCTCTGGTTTTGATCCAGAAATTTTAAACAGGCTTACTGGTTTTCAAAACCAAACAGGTAGGGTTATTACGCAAACAGGCGTAAACAGGATAAAAAGCGGTTTGTCAAACGCTAATGTAGATACAGTCGGCGGGGTTGGCCAAAGATTAGCGGGATTATCTTCTGCATTAAAAGCTCTTTCCCAATTAAGACCTACAACCCAAAAACAGGCGAGCGACATAAACGAAATCTCAACTGTTTTAGGGGCGCAAATAGAACAAATAGAAGCGGCAATTTTGGTTAATTCGAATTTGTCTAATGAGGAGCAACAGACACAATACTTGGAACAAATCGCAAAGAATACCGCACCAAAAACGAAAATTGAAGGCGGCGCAGGTGGCGGCGCAGGTGGCGGCGCAGGTGGCGGCACAGGTGGCGGCACAGGTGGTGGCGCAGGTGGTGGCGCAGGTAGCGAACCTGTCCCATACGGCGGAAACCCCCCAAAACGCTTGCCTTCAGGACAAGTCGATACTGACGACATGCAAAAAAAAGCAGAAAAAGATAGGCTAGATAGGATAGCGAAAATGGAAGAAGCGGCCAAAAAAGCAGAAAAAGATAGGCTAGATAGGATAGCGAAAATGCAAGAAGCGGAGAAAAAAGCGCAAGAAGATAGGATGGCTAACAATAAGAAACTGCAAGACGCAGCCGATAAAACAGAAAGGGATAGGTTAATCGCCATAGGAAAGGCATACCAGCGGCAAATAAAGGCTCTTGAAAGTGGAGGAGACGGTGTAAGCGGTGAACTAGACAAACTTGCAGTGAAATTGCAAGAAATTAATAATTTAATATTCAATATAGGTATACCCCCCACCCCCAAAGCACCACCTAAAACCTGATTAATGGCTCTTTTAATTACAAAGATATTAAGTGCGTCTTCAAATACCTCGTTTAATTTTTTAGACACAGAGCATGTTTGGGGGAAGTCTACTTCGTATAATTATTCTTTTTCTATTTTAGATAGTTCTTTTGAAGATGGAAGTGATTCATTGCTTGAAGGTATTGAAGCTCTTCAATTTGCTTATTCGAAAAAGGGGATTGCAGCAAAAATAGGCGTCGATGAGATTAGAAATGGAAGAATCACATCCCTTTCTCTTCCCGAATCTGCTAGGGTTGGTAGCACTACAGCATCTATAACAATAGAAGAATTTACAAAAACAGAAGACGACAATGTTCTTTCTGAGATTGCAGACAATGTTCCATCTCCGCAAAATGTAGATTCATTTACAGAAGAGTATTCCTTTCAACGAGGCGAAAATTCTTATAGTTACAATAGAAATGTAAATTTAAAATATGGCAAAGATGAGGGGGGTGATTTTTTAAACAAAGCTTATTTGTTCTTAAAAAATACTTACTTAACAAATCGTCCTAATTTCAGTTACGAAATAGATGGAATTTCTGAAAAGGGAAGGGTTGATAGGCGGCTCAAGCCATTGATTACAGAATCTTACGATCAAATAAATAAGGAAGTTTCTTTGACGGAGGCTTTTTCTTCTTCCAGAATTGAAGATGACAATGGCATTGTTTTTTCAAAAAAATCTACGTTCTCAAATACCCTTAGTGAAGACGGATATACAGATAAAATTTATTCAATTGAAATTAATGCACTGCAAGAGCCTTTGGAAACGGTGGTCGCATCAGGCGTTAAGCTGTCCCTAGACGAACTCCTTGTGGAAAATACTGGATTTGGAAGACCTTTTCAAATAGAAAAAACAATAAATTCAGATGGAGGATTGGCTTCATTATCTGTCGCCTTTTCAAATGATCCTAGAAGAAATCAAATAACAAATGTTGAATATTCTGCTTCGAAAGATGAGGGGCTAGAGTTTGATGAATATTCTTTTCAAACTTCGATTTCTTCTCAAGGCCCAAATAGAGAAGTTGCCTTTCAAACTTCAAAGGATTATCTATTGGATAATTCTGACGCCCCTTTGCTTAAAATTCCAGACCTTTTTGATGTAACATCTGGAAATCTCAACGAGAAGTCTAGGAGCGTCTCATTTAATCCATTTGAAAAAAGCATAAACGCTTCCTTTACTTACACGTTAGACCCTTCTTATAGATATGAAGGAGATGGAATCTTAAAAAGAAAAATATCTGTTGGCGAAACCAAACAATTGGATAGATCACAAGTTGTCCCAATATACGGAGACAAGGAGATTATTATTAATAATCCTGCCAAAACTTTGGGGCAAAAAACTGTCTCTGTAGATATTGTTTCATTAAATGAGTCACGATCTCTTGAGGGATTACAATTAGCAAGTGGAGAGCTTCCTGCTAGTTCTTACTACTATATGAAGGATAAAAAATCTTCAGAGAGACCAGCACAAAACTCTGCAAAATCCTCAATTTCTTTCAATTTCTTTGATTAATGAGTTTGTCTATTTCATATGGAGATTTTGATTTCCCAACACCTCTTCCATTTGTCGGCCTTGATGAGTCGCCCATTTATATAAGTGGAGAAATGGACCACTCTCTAATTAGTATAGATTTGGTTGGAGAAATAACAGGATGCAATTTGGGAGATTTGAAAATTGCAAAAAACTCTTTAATAGATGGACTATCGAGCGGTTTCAAAACCTTAACAGTAGGCTCTACTTCATATCCCTTTGCAAAGCCTGTATCTATATCTTTTTCTGATTCTAACTTGGTGAAGTCTATACCTTACAGTATTCAATTTGAAGCTTTTGAAGAAAAGGACTTTTCTCAATTTTATGGAATTGAGAACCCTGTAGACTTTTGGGAATATTCAGAAGAAGACGGGCGAAGAGTTTCTGCCGTCCATACAGTCAGCGCAAGGGGTGTTAAAGCTTCGGCAACTGAATCCTTAGAAGTGGCAAAATCTTTTGTAGAGGGAAGAATCGGAGACTTTCAGAATTTATCTATATTTTTTAGCGGAGACAATGTTGTAAAAACAAACTCTTCTCAATCTATAGATAGGGCTTTAAATACTTATTCAGTTTCTGAGTCTTTCTCTTTAAGCCAGTCGCTTAATTCTGATATTAGCGGAGTCATTGTTCGTCCTTCTTGTAAGATATCTTATGATAAAGATTCTTTTTCTGCCTCTGTTGATGGATTTATCGAAGGAGGCCTGACTGGAGTTGTAGTAGATACTGGTTACTTTTCTCCTTCAGATGCTACTGAGTTTCTTAAAAATTCGTTAACTAGATTTAAAACAGAATATGAAGAAGACCTTTATGGAGAGGCACTTAGGTCTCCTCAATCGTTTAATTACAATGTCGATACTGGATCGAACAAAATTTCATTCAATTTCACATTTAATGATCCTACTGATTTTAGAACTGGAGAAGTTATTCACGATTTTTCTACAGACTTTAATGCATCAAAAGATGACGGATTTATAAATGCTTCAATAAAGGGGGAAATTAAATATAATTCAACTAATGATATATTCACTGGACAGGCTCCAGAATCAGAAGTTAGATTTCAAAAAGTGCAAGAGTATTTTTCAGGATTAGATCAATTTCCTATTCTTCAAAATCATTTTTCTTATTTTACCGGAATCAACGGACCTTATTACGATGGGCCATTAGACTCAAATTTTATTAAAAAAACTGTTAACAAATCTCCTAATTCATCGTCAATAGATTACTCTGTTGATTTTTCTAACAAAAAGGATTTGTTTTCAGGAATATTTAAAAATGCAAGTATAAATGTAGATACGCAACATCCGATTCCGAATTTTACAATCAAAGAGACTATAGACAATAGCTTTTCTGTTCAAGAAGTATATGACACTTTAAAAAGAACAAGTGTAAGTTTTAATGGGATTTTAAACGACGGGTTTACAACTGATGAAGCTGTTTCTTATCTTAATTCTTTCGTAAGTCAATATTCCGGCCAAAACTCCTTTGTGTCATCTGATACTTTGCAAACAGGCTCTAATAGAATATCTTTCAGCAAATCTTTTGTAATAGAAAATGAATAAAACCCTTCAGAGTTTAGTAAATGCATATGCAGACCGAGGAACGGGTTCTGTCATGCTTTACTATGAATTTAATTCTGGACAAACTGGACTTGTAGGAGGGGAATCTTCTACAGATTTTACTGGTTGTTTTTTAAATTCTTCTCCCGCTGCAAATCCAAACAGAAACACGGGGATAGTTCTAAACACTGATGCTTCAACTTCTGCTCTTGCTTTAGAGAAATTGACTGGATCGTTCTACTTGAGTGAAAATTCTGGAGTAGACATGACTTACTCAAATATTCAATTTGAAGACTTTTCTCATAACGGTTTTTTAAATCCAGATAATTTGGACTCGACTTCTACTTTTTTGTTTTCTTTTGAGAAATTTAATAAAACAAACGGTGTTATATTTGGTTCGTTAAACTCGTTTTCTTATAGCCAAGACGGTATTGAATTTAATTATGGTAAAGGCTTTAATATTGGAATTAATGATAGAAATAAATTGTTCTTTCAGGGCATAGACTCTTCTATTGGAGAGTATGTGGTTGTCGCTGACAATTTAGAATTGGCTAACAAGAATATATGTTCAGCCATTGTTTCTCCATATTCTGTTAAATTTTGTTCATATAATTTAATTGACGATGAGTTTGAAGAGCAGTATTTAAGAACCGATTCTAGAATCGAAAACAACTCTTTTGGCCAAAAATTTACAATTGGAGGCTCGCCAACTTACTTGAGGGAAGGTCAAACATTCTCTGGGGCAATTGATCAATTTTTAGTTTTATCTGGGGAGTATCCGTCTTCTGATTTAAAAGCTATAGCTTCTGGTTTTGTAGCTACTGGAATTCCTGTTTCTGGACAATCTTATATTGATGAAGTAATTACAGGGTTTGATATCACACTTGTCGCCCCTGTTGGAGTTACTGGATACCAGTTGGTAGCTACAGGAACTCAACGAGTTATTACAGAGTCTGACTTTGTAGAAATTGTTTTGGTTGAAAACGCAACCCCTTATTCTAGGGAAGATGGAGAGAGATTTATAACTGGATACGTATTGCCTAATAATTCTGGCTCTTATCTTGAAGAGACTTCTTTTTTGATTCCAGAAACTGATTACACCCCAACTGGAAATGACGCATTCGCAACTTTAGGTTTAGAGGATTCTTCCAACTTCGTAACTAGATACACTATAACATCAACAAAAAAAGTTACTACTTCTGATGATATAACTTTATATCAAGTTCAGCCGATCACAGGATTATTGTTTTCTGAGCCAACTGGTTATCAAAAAACCTATCTATTCGACGAAATAGTAAAAACGGGGGATTTGGTAGAAAACCTTTCTTTCATAGAGGGGAAAATTGATAACTATAAACTTGATTATGTTCATTATTTAGATCAAAGAATTTAATGATAGAATTTTACTTACAAACTGGCAATCAAGCCACTGGAGAAAATTATCAAAACCAAGGTCAAATAACAAATGGCATTGGCTCGATCAACAGTGTCACTCCGCTGTCTAATGATGTCTATATAGATGGTCAGACGTTTTTAGAAACAACTCCTATAGTTTCAATTGTTGGTCAAAGAGAAATTATTACTAATTCTGGCCACTTCTTTCTTTCTGGATTTAATTTAAAGCAGGGAACGGGTTTTCTAAATTTAGATGGATTTCAAGATGCTAATTTAAACTTCGATAATGGGGAAATCTACGAATCAAAATTCTTTGAGTGGAGTAATTCTGGATACATTACTGGCTTTAGCGGAGATGCTGGAAGAACTTTGCTTTCTACAGAATCTATGTTTTTAAATGGCGTAAAATTAATCAGCGGCGAGCATTATGAGGTTGATAACAATGATAATTTTTTATGGTTAGATTCTGATAACGAAGCTACTGGAGTTCTATTTTCAAAAGCCACAAAAAATGAAGCTAATTATACTGGTTATTACGATGTTATCGGTGTAATGTTTAATAAAGGGACTTCTATAGGTTATTTAAACGGGTTGAGGATAGGAAACTCAGATATATTAGAGACAAGTTCTATACTTTCAGACATTATAGAGACTGGATTAAACGATAAATTAGAGTTTAACTCAAACCCCAATCTAACTACCATATTTTTATAATGCCAACAATAAATTCAAAGGAAAGTTTGGGAGAGTTATTTGGCGGAAAAATAGCGTCTATTAACTATAATTTTCAAACCTCTTCAAGTCCAGCTTCTGCGACCTTAACTGTATTGAGCGAGGAAAATCAATTCATACTTCCAGATTTTGGAGAATTGGTTTCTATACCTCCATTCGGTCTTCAAATGAACGTTCTTGAATTTACAGAAAGGAAAGATTCTAAACAACGGGTTTTGCAAGTAGAACTTCAAGAGGTTTCTTCTGAAGTTTTAGACAAGGAACTCGTTTTAATTTATGGCATTCACTCTGATTTAGATTACAACTTAAATAACGATAAATATACAATTACACAAGGGTCTTTAGTTCCTCAAAGTTTCTATCCTGAGAATACAGTATTTAATTCTTTTGTAAGATTCCCTTCTTTAAAGAAGAACTTTATAAAGGACTTTGGAAATGGCATTAATTTGATAGGCAGTTCTAGAACTACATTTGTAGAGAGGTATCCAATACAAATTACAGGAGTGTCAGACCTGCCACCCAAAGATGATGAGTGGATAACATTTACCGGAGGTTCTTTAAGCCCTGAATTGTCATCCTTCCAAGGAACTTTTACTTATGGAGGTGATGAAAGCGGCAATATTACTACGAGGTTTGGCTACACTCTTTATAACTTATATAAACTTATAGAATCTAAAGGCATTCAATTTGACGACTCATCTAAACAGTTTATGAGTGATGAGTCTTTTTTCTTTTCTGAATATGGAAATATAAGAGAGGTTCTTTCTGCTTGCCTTTCTAAGTTAGGAAGGTCTTTTTATGTTGATCCACTTTCTCAAAAGATTGTTGTAATTTCGAATAAAGACATTTCTCAAATAAATACCCTTCTTCTTAATGAGTTTTCTAATTTCACCAACACTTCTGCTGCTACACAGCTTTCTTTAACAAAAAGCATTAGAGATGTAGAAGCGAATCACTTTGTCTTAAAAGGAGATTTAGATTCTTTAAATAAAAGTAAAGGATTTGAACGAAGACCCCCAAGAGCGAGCAAGCAGAAATTTTATAAGTTAAGAAGTTCTTTTTTAACTGGATTATTAAACAAAGATGATATAAGATTACTTACGTTACTGGCTCCATTATTAGGGGGGGAATTTTCCGAGGAATTTTTAGATTTATACGTTTATGGCTTAATAAACTCGTCGCCTAGTTATAATGGGGAACTTTATCCTGCATCTAATAGCGAGTTCGGAGACTTTGAAGAAAAAGAGGAGGTTGATCGAAATCAAGCTGTAGAGTCAAACGCTCCGCAATGGCAAAGGGGATGGGAACAGGCTGAAGCAGATGGTGATGAGACTACTGTAAATGGCTTTTTTAATTACGGAAATGTCGTTGGAGCTTTTGAGCAGTTTTCGAACTCTCCTGTAATAAGTCCATCTTCAGTTGGATTCTATGATAAAGCTAGAAACTATCGAGAATTATGGGGTGGAATTTATTTCTCTGCACCGATGAGCGAAGGTGCAGTTGAATCAAAACACTTTGTTCCTCACGCTAAATCTGGTGGTATATTAAATGTATTTGAGTTTTTCCCACTTAAAAATGACGACTTAATAATTCAAGTTCCTCAATTGAAATTTTTATATGAATTATTGGCTTTGGCTGGCGTAAGAACGGATTACACGGTTGGCGAAATAGCATCTGAAATGACAAGAGGAGCTGTAGGCTCTGGCGAATATGTGGTGATGGCAAGAAGGGAGCAATTTCAAGGAACAGGTATGGATACAAAAAGTTTAGAAAGAGCAGTGAGACAGAATCTTTTAAGTTTTGACGATCCAGTGGCAAATGCGTCTTACTTAATGGTAACGAAAGATGCAGGATATGCCATCAACTATGTAACGCGAGAATCAGAGAAAGCTTTCAAAAAAGAGGAGAGAAAAGTCAAGAATCAACTTGTAGCTAGTTATGTAAAAGTTGATTTAGCAGGAGGCGACGGCAGTAGTTCTGGAGGTTCAGAAGAAGATTCTGAAACCTTGTCTTTAAGAAACTTTCAATCAAAGATAAAGAACTTTGCAAAAAGAACTTTAAATGTTATTACTGGCCCTATATTTGAGACAAACTTGTTTTTAGAAAACATAAACGAATTAAACCCTCAATTTCAAGGGCCGTTTGTTTCTACTAAAGTTTCGTATTTTCGCCCTCCAATCATTGAAGACTTCCAAATAGAGAAGGGCGTGGAATCTATAAGCTCCTCTATCTCTGATGAAGGAGTTACGACTGAAATATCTTATTCGTCGAGGAAATTTGCAAAAGTAGACAAGACTTTCATTGTAGAAAGTCTTGGAACACTAGGGTCAGAAGTATTGAAAGCCTCAAACCGAAGAGCGTTCATTAAGAATGAATTGTCTGAATAATTCGGAATAGCTTTATTGATCTTCAAGCAATTCTTGAAGCTCTTCTATATCTTCGATTAACTGGTTGTAATCGGCACTGTAATCATTATTGCAGTCATTCCATGTGTCTTCAAGCTCCATCATCCAGTGGAGTGCTTTTTGCATTTTTGATTTTATTTGATTATTCATTGTATTGCTTTAAGTCGTTAACGACCATCTTTTCTACTAATTTATTAAAAGACGTTTTTGGTTCCCATCCTAACTCTTTTCTTGCTGGAGTCGAGTCTCCTAATAAAAGTTCAACTTCTGCTGGCCTGTAGAAGTCAGGATTAATCAGAACAGCTTCAAATTCAGATTTATCAAATTTGCAAATGTATTTTTCATTAACTCCTTCTCCTTCCCATCTTCCTTCTAAATCTGCGACTTTGAAGGCTTGTTCAACGAAGTCTCTAATCGAGTGAGTTTCTCCCGAAGCCAAAACGTAGTCTTTTTCTTCTCCTCTTTCTTGATTCAACATGAGCCATATTCCTTTAACGAAGTCTTCTGAATCAGACCAGTCCCTTTTTGCATCTAAATTTCCAAGTTCTAGTGGCTTCGGCTTTTTATAAAGAAGCTCTTCATTTATTCTTGCAACTTCCTTGGTGATCTTCCTAGTAACAAATTCTTCTCCCCTTCGTATTCCTTCATGGTTAAATAGGATTCCTTGAACTGCGTATAAGTTGTAGGACTCTCTGTAAACTTTTAACAAATGGTGAGCGGCGCACTTAGAAACTCCGTAAGGAGAACGAGGCTTGAAAGGGTGCTTAATATCTTGTGGTGAGTAATCTACGTTGCCAAATTGTTCACTGCTTCCTGCATTATAATACCTGCAATGAGGCGCGTGTTTTTTAATGGCCTCCAATTGATACAATACTGCCATGAAATTTGTTTCCATGTGATTGACTGGCATAGACCAACTATTTCCAACAAATGAATTTGCGCCCAAATTGATAAAGTAATCTGGACATTCTTCTTCTATAACTCTCTCTACGTTGATTTGGTCAGTTATGTCTAGGTCAATAAGTTTGATCCTATCATTAGATAACAAGTTTTCTGGATCGTCAATCTCTCCCCTAACGACTCTTCTGATTCCGCAGACGACAACGTTATCGGTATTTCTAAGCAAATAAGAAGCCATTAGGTATCCGTCTTGGCCTGTAAACCCTGTGATTAAAACTTTTTTCATATTTTATTATTTATTGATAACTTTTAATATATTCTAGAGCCTCTAGTGGGCAGTTGAACTTTTTACCCTCAAACTCAACAACAAACTTGTCGTCAACATTTTTACCTCAACATACTCCATTTTTTATCTCAACCCATTTTGAGAAATCCACTTTAAAATTAAAGCTGTTTTCTAACATATCAACAGACTTCCATTTGTAGCCAAGGCGACAGAGAGATTCTTCTAATTTTGCGATTTTATCGTTCAAGCTAACGAGTAGATTGTCCGGTATGAAGCACACCACATCGCGATACCAAACAAGTTCTCCTTCTTTATGTTTTTCAAAATTGTTTGCACTAAATCTTCTCATTGTCTCTATTTTTATTTTAGAGCAAAATTTAATAAATGTCAAGCTTTTTATGTTATTGTAAAAACTTTTGGGAGAGGTTCTTTTGTTTTTTCAAAGTATTCCTCGTCAAATTCAAGCCTTTTCTTTTCTTCATTCCACTTGAAGGAGCAGTGTCCAAAATGACCTTGTTGGTATTGAACTTTTCTCCTTCCTATATTGTCGTTCATCCAACTATAATGATCAACCCAAGCTACGTCTTGCGGTATGCAAATGTTGGGCAGCATTGTATAATGCAACGTTTCGTTTGAATTAGAATCGGAATAAATAACATCATTATCCCAAATAAACCTTGGATGACTGAATTTATTTTTAGATTGTGTTTTGAAAATTCTTGGAGGGCAAAACGGTTCTTGCAAGTAAGTTTGAGTATCGAAAACAAAGTTTTTTAAACTAATTTTAAACCAATCCTCTTTTGACTGCCCTACAAATTCACAGATATTTTTAATATCTTTTTCTGAATAAATTTCATCAGCATCTACTATCCAGAAATAATCGACTCCCTCTGTAAGGAGATAATCTAAAGCCAAATCTCTAGCCTCTGCTTCTTTTATGAATTTCGGAAAATCAACAAGATAGTGAATCTTGCCTTCGTCTAAATATCTCCTCAAAATGTTCGTAGTCTCATCTTCGAAAGGCTCTTGGTCCTTGTATTCTAAAAATGGAACAGATACGGCTGAAATAACGAAGTTGTCTTTATTTAAAAAGGGAGACAAGGACTTTTCTACATACTCTTCAGAGTTGTATCCACAAAATAAAATTCCGTATTTCTTCATAATGCGGCTGGATTGTCTAAAGATTCATAATTTTTGACTTTCTCTATTTCTCCAATATGTTCTGCATTAACTTTTTCTGGATTAAAAAAGCAAAATGGAGTTCTTGAATCAGAAAACATCGACAGTATTTCTCCTGAGATAATTTCACAATGAACCTTTTCTAAAGCATCTAAATTTCTATTTATAAACCTAACGCTGTTGAACCACTCCGAAGATTTTACAATAGTTGGCTGAAAGGTAAAAGTTGGACCCCAAGGCGTATAATCTGTATTTTGTTGATGTATTAACCCGTCCACCACTTCGTCTGCTTTAGAGACATCTTTGTGAATGTCGTGATTTATTCTTACACAAAGTCTGTCTTTATCTTTATCTAAAAACTGCAAAGCCTTGGAAACGGCAACGGGCCATTTGCATTTAAAATCTAACAACCAATCGTCTTCACAAACTAAAGTAAATCTCCTTTTTCTTATTTTTTCGGAAGACAGTGCCGTAAACATATCTTTGTAATACTCTTTTGCATGAGAGCCTTTGTTGTGTGACCAATCTCCTTGAGAAATCAAAACTTCAAAGCCTCTCTTTTTTAAAAAGTCTTTCATTTCAATAAGTTGCTTTTCACCGTCTTCTAGTGAATACTTTATATGTGCAACTTTTTCATAATCTGCAAAGAATGGAATTTCTTCAATCATCCTTTCTACAGTGTGTTTGTAGCAGTCCTTGTAACCGAAATGCCCTTTTGTGCTTGTGTAAAGCACAATAGCTAAAGCGTCTGATATCATATTATTTTTTCCACCACTCCTTTTCTAAACCATGAGGTCTTGCGTCGTTTTCTTTTTCCAAAGTATCTAAATCCTGTGCAACTTCAACTTTTTTCCCGTTTCTTGCGCTCCAAATTTTACTCCAAAATTTATTGTTTTCAATCCTGTTGTTTAAATTTAAATAACCTAAATGTATAATGTGAGGAAATTGCGTATTGAATTTTCCGTTTTGCGTTTCTGTTTTAAAACTTAATTCGGCAATTGAAGACGTTAAATCTCCATTATGGTTGATTAATTCGCAAGTATCTGACTTTGTAACGTCAATTGTTCCGTCGCTTCTTATTGCGAAATTTACTGGCCCTCTTTTTGTTCCAGCCTTGGTGTGGATATACCATTTAGCATTTACTGATTTATAAGAGTCAAGGTCTTTATACAAATCAATTACTGGAATATGACATCCTAGTGGCATTTTAAACTGAATAATTCTTTCAGCCAAATCCTTCCAATAAATCTTTTCTCCACCAATTCTTTCATCAAAATCCTGTTGAATGACGATTTCATTAGAGCAAGCTTGCAATGCTGCGTTTTTTAACTTTCCATCAAAAAGAGGGTCGTCTAAATTTGTATCTTTTTTGACAACCACTTTAATACCGCCTTTGAAGCCTATAGCCTCTGCCGCGTATTTAATCGCCGTAACGATACTATTTTTTTCATCTTCAAAAGTAGCTATTACAATTTCGTCTGCGTATTTAGACCAATTCAATAAAGCGTCTTCCAAGTCAAAAAGACCGCTCTCAACGTTAAATAAAGAAGAGTATACAGAAATTTTCATATTAAACCACTACCTTCATATCGAAATTAACAAATTGGCATTCTTTATTCATATTTCCAATCCTCTTCTGTTTCCTCTATTTCTGCAAAGTCCTCTTTTAAGAAATGAAATCTATAAAAATTCCTCCAAACCCTGTGAGAGTTTATAAAACTTTTAAATGAATCTTTCTCTTTATCCAGCAAGAAGGATAAAAAATCTTTAAGACCTTCAACTGTCATTTCAAAACCCGCAGTCCTAGCATTATCTCTCATGTGCTGTCTTATGATTTCAGCCCTTTCATATTGCTCTAGCTTATTTTCGTAACCTAGAAGTAGATGATTCGACCTACCGTAAACCCATGCGTATTTCGCTTCGTGATCTATTTTGTTATCAATTGGCCTACCTCCTTCTTCGCCGTCTCTTATTCTCCAAGTGTGTTCTTTTTTGTCTTCGTTATAAAGGTCTTTTAAGTCCACAGAATGCGCTTGCGCTCCTTGTAATCCAAAATGAGGGCTTCCGGTAAAAAACATTGAATCATTATACTGAAACATAAATATCTTTCCATAATTGTAAACAGTTCTAATCCCCCTAATTCTTAATTGATCTACAAAATCTTCTATCTTTGATGCCCACTCTTCGTTGAATCTCTCCATAGAGTCTCTAAAAATACACCAGTCTCCGTTTTCAAGCCCTCCTTTTAAGAGAAGGTGGTTCATGCTATAATCGTGAGAGTTTACCCATTCTTCGTCGATTATTTTCCCACAACCTTTTCTTTCCTCTAAAAGTTCTCTCGTTCCGTCTGTTGATCCATGATCAACAAATATTAAGCCGTCAACGAAATTCCAAATAGGATCAGTGAGAGATTTTATATTCTCTTTTTGATCTTGTGTTATCCCAATTAAATATGTTTTGCTCATTTAGTATCCTGAGTAAACTTTGTATTCATATTTTTGGAAATTAAACTGAACGTCCCTTTCGGCTCTAAAAGAGTTTCTAAAAGTGCATCTTGGATCAAAAAACTCCCAATCCTTAGAGTCGTTTCCTTTTTCCTTGGCGAAGAGTCTTTTTCCGTCCCTTGCTGCTTTTAGGATTTTAATTTGTTCGTCGTAAGTCATTTTATTATTATAGAGTATAAAGCCACCAATCTAAAACATAATCATCCCTCTCTTTAAAATTGGGTTCATCAAGCCCTTCTACGGGAAAGCCTTCTGGTTCTTTGCCGCTTGGCATTGCGAGTTTCTTATTTACATAGGTTAGTTCTAAAGAGTCTGGAAAATCGACATATCTCGGAGAATGATTATTTCCATGAATATGCCATAGAGTGAATTTTTTATTTAATCTTTCAAAAAATAAGGCTGTTGCTTTTTTGTTTTCTTTAGCCTCTTTAATTTGAGGTTCTAAAACCCATCCTTCTGGCGTTTCTTCGATTAAAGAATGAACCTCAATAGTGAATTGGCCAAACCTGTCAGAGAGCAGCTTTAAATTTCTATCTGTAAGCCATTTATATTCGTTGCCTTCTATATCCATTTTAAGAACGGAATTAATCAAAGGCCTGTTAGGGAATTTATCCAAATGGTCTTTGAAATTTTCTTCGGTTAAATATTCCGATTTAAAATAAGCAACGCCGCCAAAATAACTTTCAGAAACCGGAAGAAATCCTATTGAACCATCATACATATGGACTTCGCATCCTTTGTCTAGCATTTCAGTTTCAAACGAAACGCCTTCTGGATCAGAGCCTATACCATAAGATAAAACAGCATCTACATAAGATGGGTCAATAACGTAGCCTCCATCACCACACCCTATCTTTTTTTTATTCAAACTGCGTTTAAAAGAGTAAGGCGTTAATAGTTTTTTTAAAAAATTATATTTGTTTGGGTTTTTTTCGTCAAAAAATATCATAACTCCAAAGCATTTTTTAGTTGTTTGAAAATTTCCCAACTCATTTCACAGTCATACAGTCCGTCGTGAAGCAAGTTTGGATCGTGTTTAATGCCGAAGTGTTTTAACAAGACCTTTTGGGACGCTTTGGCTTTTAAAGACCTATCATTTAGAATTTTATATTGCCATTCAGTCATTGAAGAATTGCCTCTCGGCTTCTCAAGTCCTTCTTTATGCGCCACTGCTAAAGGCCTTGTGTCTAAAATTCTGTCAATAAAGGAATAATCAATTTTTTCTCCACACATCTCAGACAAGACTCCTAAAATGTTTGCATCATATTTTAATATATTCTGGCCAAGAACCTTATATTCAGGATTATAAAGGTATTCTTTAAAATGATTCCAAGCTTCCTGTGGAGAGATTTTTTCTCTATCGTATTTTTTTTGATCGAAACCACAAAGCTTCTTAATAAAGAACGGCAAATCCAAATCGGGTATGTCAATGTAAATTTGTCTTTTGCCAATGACCTTGTTGCCTTGCCCCAAGACGTAGGAAAGCTCCCAAGGCCTTGAATAAGCCAAGTTTAAACCCTCCGTCTCAAGGTCAAACAATAAGTATTTTTGGTCAAACGGTAGCATTCTACTTGTTTAGTAAGTCTATCAAAACTCTGCTCTCTTTTGCGGGGATATCCTTAAAAGATTTCCAGTCTTTTACTTTATCGCTTTTGAATTCTCCAGCCTTCCAAGCTGTTCTTAAAAACGATTTGAAGTCTTCAAAATCGTTAAGATTTCTATTGCGAGCATGTCTTTCCAAAGTTTTTTGAGGACTAAAGCTTGCAGAGTCAACAGTTTCGACTTGTTTTTCTGGCTTCTGGCTTTTGTCGATTTCGTCAGCACCGACGATTGGTATATTTAAAAACGCTCTAACGCATCTTACAAAAGCTCTATTTTCCGCAATAGATTCTAAAAACTTTCTCGCAAAATTATCTGTATTATCCAAAGTTGCATTTGCAATGCTCTCAAAACAAGTTTCTGGAGATTCGTAATTTTCCAGAAATGTAATCTTGCATTTCACGACGGCCCTTGAAGTAGAAGACTCAACAACATTGTATTCGACATTTTTAAATCCTCTAATATTTGCAATCTCTCTAATTCCAGAGAGTTTAATTAAAAGTTGATAATCTTCTAAACCTTCTACTGATTTAGGAATCTGCTTTTGCCTTGACTCAAACCAATCTTTATTTGGATAAAGATGATCGTCAGAAACCATTCCTCTCCAATCAACTGATCCATCTTCTTTAAAGAGGTGTTCTTGACTTTCTAAAAGTCCGTATTCGTCTCTTTTAAATTTCTTTGGTCCTTTTTCGTTTTTAGCCATAGTATACTATAATTCAAATGTCTTTTTTGTCAAACGGTTATCTCAATTATTTTCCCATTGAATTTAATTTTTCTCATAATAAAATTGGATAACAAGTCGTTGCTACGAACTGACCTCGCCAGTAGCAGAACTTTGGTCGTTAGCTGATAAAAAACACGGTGTTGAGTCGCCCATCCATGAGCCGATCTGATTGAAGTGAAAAAATTCCTCTGCTTCGTTCCTATCCATGCCGTCTGATTCTAGGTGTTGGATTACCTTCTCCTTATCGTAGCAGACGATTGGGTTCTGCCCAAACCGCTCCACCACTCCAGCTATGCAGTCATCAAAGCCGTCCATAGTAAGCATTTCGTGTTCATCTGGATCAAATCCAGCGAACAAGTCAGAGCAGGAAATCCTCGCCTCGCCATCCCTCGTTGTAATTCCTCTCTTCATGCGTTGATAATTTCTTTGATTTTAACCAAGGAATTTTTGTAAGAAAAATTATCAATCAGGTCTTTCCTGATTTCTTTATTATATGTCTTTAGCTTTTCTTCAGCTTCTTCAAAACTTTTTATAATAGATTCGTCGCCAACTCTGTAAAATTTTCCTTGATTGAATGGACTGCCTTTTTGGAAAAATACTCCATCGTAACATTCCTCTTTTGTTTCGGGGCTTATCTTCACAATATTTTCTCCTTCAGCCCAATCCTTGTGGGCCATTCCATCTCCAACCACGCAGATATTACCAAGGCAAGCAGAATTAAAACTAGGCAAGTTCCAGCCTTCGTTAAAGTTACAGCCACTCAAATCAATATCAATAGCTTTCATTAAGCAATTAACTTCTGAGTTTTTCTCTAATCTTGGAAGGAAATTGATATTATTCCAATGCTTTCCACCCAAAGTTTCGTTAATTATTTTTTCAAAAATTTCTTTTCTAAAGAATGGGTTGTCGATCAAGCAGGTTAACTGGTATTTTGGATTGTTTCCATACTTTTTAAGCCAAAGCTTAATTATTTGTTGAGTATTTTTTCTTCTTTCTAATTTTCCAATTAAACCAAAATGAACTACGTCTTTCAACTTGTTGTGGCATTGAGCTTTTAAAATGTCTTCATCAAATCCTAAAGGAATATAATAAACATTATCCAAACCTCTGTCTTTAAAGATTTGGCAAGCTTCCGAACTAGAGAAGAAAACGGCCTTATGGTTTTTAACAAGATTGATTTCTTCAATGGTAGGCTCATCTACTTCGTAAAAAGTGTATAAATATCTATTAGCTCCAAAAGAAGATTCAGAACCGTTAATGTGCCAAATCTTCAATGTTGGGTCGTTTTCGTTAAACTTTTTTAATCTATTTTGCGCTGATATTAAGATTTCTTTTTTAATCTCATCATCAGCCTCGTCAAACGCCGAAAAGTCTAGAGCGTCTTTTTCAGGAAAAAAGCAAGACAGTGATTTGTCTTTAACCAATTCCCTCGCAAAGTTAAACGAGACATTTCCTAATGAAAGGTTATTGATTGGGGAATTTAATTGTATTTTCATTTTTTAAAAAATTAATAATCTTTTTGTGACAGGCTTGCACCGCTTGGGTTGATATTCCGTATTTCTCTCCTACTTGCTTTAAAGTCTGACCTACTTTTTTTTCTCCACCAAAATATATGTCACAAAACATTTCAGCATTTCTTTCTCCAAATCTAGACTTCACTTTTCTTAAAATTTCTTGCGTTTCATCTTTTAGGTCGCAATAACTAAATGGAGTTTCTTGACAGGTTTCACCCATTTCTTCAGAAAATTCATAGAATGATGGGCTTTTTGTGTGCTTAGTTCTTTCTGTTAAGCAGAGGTATTTAGTTTTATTAGCAAACCAAGTTACGAACTTTACTCCTTTTTCTTCGTCAAAGGTTTTTACAGCATCAAAAAGTATCGACTCTTTTTGTGATTCGAAATCGTCAAAGTAGGAAGAGTTGTCATACTTGGGCAGGTATTTTTGAATTATATTATAAAAAATTCCAGTGTGCCTTTCTGAAAGCTCTACAAGGGCTTCGCTAGAGTTTTTTTCTAAAATATCTTTAATTAAAATTCCGTCTTCCATTATAATATTCTGCCGATTTCTTTTTCTAAAATGTTTTCGACATTTGTTTTAACTGTTTTTTTGAAAGCATCAAGAGATTCTTCGTATTCCATCTTTAATACAACGTCTGCCGCTTCTCTTAATTTAGGATTATTTTTTTCTTCAAATTCGTTTGGGGCTTTCATTTCTTGCCCGTCAACAAGTCTGTCTAAATGAATGTGAAGTCCATTTTGTTTTTTAAACCAAGCCAGTTCGTCAGTTTCGTTTTCTGCAAATCTTAAATCCGAAATGATTGAAACATCACATTGTCTTTGTTGAATTTGTTTTTCTAATTTTTCAATCCAATACCTGTTTTTAGACAAGTCCCTCTTGGCATTGCCATAGGCGACAAGGAAGGGTCGTATAATTTTTTTCTCTTCTTCTTCCTCTGTCCACGCAGAAATTGACAAGTTTTCTTGAAGGAAAAATTGAATCTCTTTTCTAACTCCTTCGGCAAAAGCAAAAATGCCAACTGACTTGTCTGGAGCTAAGTCTGTTACTTGTCTTTTAATTTCAGACGCAAAAGAATCCTTACCCGATCTGGCAAGACCTGTCACTGCGATTAGTTTTGTATTTTCCATGTAATTATCTTCCTGTGGAGCCAAAGCCCTTTTCACCTCTTAGCGTAGTCTTATTTTCGAATTTGTCAACAAAAATTAATTCAGGGACACAAGGGGAAAAGAAAATAAGTTGGCCGATCTTATCTCCTTTTTGATAAAAGTTGCCCATTTCCTTCAGTGTTCTGAACCTTAGTTTAATTTCGCCACGATAGCTTGAGTCAATAACTGCTACAGAGTTGCAGAGTGACAGATGATATTTGCTAATGCTGGATCGGGGAAACACAAGACCATGCATTGAATTAGATGAAGGCGCAATTCTTACTCCAGTATTGTATTCAACGAAAAGAACATCACCGTCTTTATCTGTGATAAATTCAGGATCATCCCTAGCTATTAAATCTATACCAGCATCCCCTTGTTTCGGCTGCTCCAGATACTTTTCGTTTAAAATTTCTACGTAATGTCCCATGCATTATCATACGACTATAAAACAAAAAATGCAATTACAAAATAAATTAAAAAAACGCTTGACAAGATGTTTTTACGTATCTATACTTAATACGTAACGGGTAACGGTCCTTCGGCACTATACGGATTCAGTCATCAGTCCCTATCTGCAAAAGAATACGAGGAAATCTTGATTTCCGAGACCAGCGAAGCTGGAATACGTAACCTATACGACGTAACCTATACGACGTAACCTATACGACGTAACCTATACGACGTAACCTATACGACGTAACCTATACGAGCCTCCTACGCTTCGCTAGGAGGACGAGAAGAATGCTTTAATCAGTTTTTTTTACCAACGCATTCTTCTCGTTTTTTTACAAAAACATGGATTAAAATTACCCTTGCGGCGTCCTAATGTTTTTCTTATTTAATATCTTGACAAACGAGAATTAATCGTGTAAAATAGGCAGCAATGATTGAAGTAACCGTAACTCAAAAAATGCTCATTGATGCCAGAAAAAAGGCAGAAGAAATGGGCCGAATTAGAAAAAGCATATTAAACGGGGGCGGAAATTTGGCAGGATTTGTTGGAGAGTTTATTGCACAAAAAGTCTTGGGTGGCAAAATTAGCAATACGTTTGATTGGGATTTGGTATTAGAGGATGGAACAAAGGTCGACGTTAAATCTAAGCAAACTTCAGTAATGCCGAAGGATTATTACGATTGTTCTGTATCTGGTTTTAGCAGAAAGCAAGATTGTGATATGTATGCTTTCGTTAGGGTGAAAAACGATTTAACCGTTGGTTGGTTTTTGGGAGTAAAAGCTTCAAAAGACTATTTTGAGCAAGCAAGATTTTTGAAAAAGGGAGACAAAGATGGGGACAACGGCTTTACTGTCAGGGGTGATTGCTATAATATGAAAATTTCTGAATTAGACAAAGTATAATGAGTAAATCACAATCCCTTTTTACACCAAGAGAGCATTTTAAACCATTCAACTATCCGCAATGCGAAGAGTTTACAGACGCGATAAACGAGTCCTACTGGACTCATAAAGAATGGAACTTTACAACAGACGTTCAGCAATTTCATACTGAACTAGATGATTACCAAAGAGAAATCGTAAAGAAGTGCCTTCTTCTTATTTCTCAAATTGAGGTTAGCGTAAAAACTTTTTGGGGGCATTTGCATACTCACATGCCTTTGCCAGAAATTAACATGGTTGGAGCAACCTTCTCTGAGTCAGAGGTTCGCCACGAAAGAGCATACAGCCACCTTTTAGAAGTGATGGGCCTAAATGAAGAGTTTGAAAAAATGTATGATACTCCCGTCATCTTAGATAGACACAACTACTTAAAGAAGTATAAAGAATTTTCTAACGCAAGACTGGAAGAGAATTTCGTAAAGTCAATTATTTTGTTTTCTCTTTTTATTGAAAATGTATCTCTGTTTTCTCAGTTCTTTATCATTATGTCTTTTAACAAGCATAGGAAATTCTTAAAAGATATTAATAATGTTGTAGCTGCGACATCCAAAGAAGAAGCCATTCATGGACAGTTTGGCACTTTCCTGATTAACCAAATTCACGAAGAGCATCCTGAGTTTTTTACAGATGAATTAAAATCTTTAATTGTGAAGTATTGCCAAAAAGCATACAAGGCAGAAGAAAAAGTTTTAGATTGGATTTTCGACAATGGAGATACAGACTTTATTAAAAAGGACCAAGTTAAAGAATTTGTAAAAGATCGTTTAAATCAGTCGTTAATCGGCATAAAATTAGATGCAATCTTCGATGTGGATAAATCAGAACTAGAAAAAACTAATTGGTTTAATGAAGAACTGTTTAGTGACGCTCATTACGATTTCTTTGACCAGAGACCAACAGCTTATTCTAGGAAAAATAAATCCATTACAGCAGACGACTTGTTTTAATTTCCCACAGAGGAGCCGACTGAGAGCGGGAGGGGTGAAGGCTACAACGCCCCCTTACTCAGAGACAAAAACCCGCATATACTTTTAATTAATATGAAATACCCTTGGCTTAATAAAAAATCACGAATCTTTCTAGAAAACGGATACCTTTCAGAAGGAGAGAGTCCAGAGAAAAGAATTGAAGAACTCGCAAAAACGGCCAATAGATTTTTAAAAAAGGAAGGTTATGTAGAAAAGTTTTTAGATTACACATCTAAAGGTCACTTCTTATTTTCTTCTCCAGAGTGGGCTAACTTTGGAAAGGAGAGAGGTCTGCCCATCGCTTGCTTTGGAAGCTACGTAAGTGGTAATATGGAGTCTATTTTAGATACGACTTCAGAAGTCGGCATGATGACAAAAATGGGAGGAGGCACTTCTGCATACTTTGGAGACATAAGACATAGAGGAGCAGAAATTTCGACAGGAGGCAAGTCAGATGGGTCCGTTTCCTTTATGAAAATTTTTGATACTTTAGTTGACACTTGCAAGCAAAGTTCTGTAAGACGAGGAGCAATGGCTTGTTATCTTCCAATTGATCATGGAGATATTAAAGAATTTCTTAAAATCAAACAAGAAGGACATCCTATCCAACATCTCTTCACAGGGGTTTGTGTAGAAGACGAATGGATGAAATCCATGATTGACGGAGACACTGAAAAACGTGAAATTTGGGCTGCTGTGCTTAAAGCTAGATCAGAAACGGGGCTTCCGTATATTCACTTTGTAGGAAACGCAAATAATCAAGCTCCTCAAGTTTACAAAGACAAAGGAAGAAGAATCAATGCTTCAAATTTATGTAATGAAATCCAGCTTTCTTCGTCTCCAGACGAATCATTTGTATGCTGTCTTGCGTCCATGAACTTACTGAATTACGATGAGTGGAAGGACACAGATGCTGTTGAAGTTTTGTGCTTATTTTTAGATGCCGTTTTAGAGGAATTCATTCAAAAAGCAAAAGGCGTAAAACACCTAGAGAGAGCAGTTAGATTCTCAGAGAATCAAAGAGCAATCGGGTTAGGAGCAACAGGTTATCATTCTCTTCTTCAAAGCAAGATGATTCCTTTTGAGTCCCTTGAGGCTCAAATGCTAAACGCAGAAGTTTTCGAGACAATCCACAAACAAAGCTTGGAAGCTTCAAAAAGAGCGGCAGCAGAGTATGGAGAACCTCCTCTGTTGAAAGGCTATGGAGAGAGATGGGCTACGAGAATGGCTGTAGCCCCAAATACCTCTTCTGCGTTTATTCTTGGTCAAGTCTCTCAAAGTATTGAGCCGTATAAGTCAAATTATTATGTTAAAGATTTGGCAAAGTTTAAATCTACAATTAAAAATCCATTTCTAGAAAAATTATTAAGAGAAAAGGGAGAAGACTCTGAAGAGACTTGGGCTTCTATTCTTAGAAATAATGGATCAGTCCAGCAATTAAAATGCCTCTCTGAAGAAGAGAAACAAGTGTTTAGAACTTTTGCAGAAATCTCTCAAAAAGAGATTGTAACTCAAGCGGCGCAGCGTCAAAAATACATTGATCAGGGTCAAAGCTTGAATATTACAATACCTCCCGAAACTCCAGCAAAAGAAATAAATAAACTCCTAATTTACGCTTGGGAGTCGGGAATCAAAGGCCTGTATTACCAGCACTCGACGAATGCAGCGCAAGCATTCTATAGAAAATTAAATGACTGTAAAAGTTGCGAAGGATAAAATTAAGGCCAGTAAGATAATGCTACTCTAGCCCACGAACTGCTTCCAGTGCATAAATAAAGATATTCTTGGTCGAAACTTATATCTCCACTGTTTCCAAATGCAGTTCTTGCCGTAGGGACAGTTCTTCCAGATGCTCCGATATTCAGTCTTTCTCCAGTTAAGGCTGTGAAATATTTTGGGCCAGTTATGTTTTGATGAGTGACCCTCTTTACCATCGCCCCGTCCAAAGTTTGTCCTGTCGAGAATAATTTAGCCTCTAAAGAGGCTCCGCTGGCAGCTAAGTCGTCATAGGCCACCCCACTTGCTCCAGTTATGATTTGCAATAAATCACCACTGCTAGATGTTAAATCTCCAAAGTCTGCAAGTGAAACTCCAGTGTGATAAGCATTGCCTAAAACCTGAAAGTCGCCACTGAAAAGTCCAGAGTTCGAAGCGTTAATGTGAACATCAGAGTCGAATATAGAAAAGTCTCCAGTTGAAAAAAGAGAGCCTTCTACAAAAGTATCATTTTTAATAAAAAGTCCAGAATTAAAGTCTATTGTAAGAGAGTTTTCTCTTTGAACAGACTCCTTTACTCGCGAAGAGCTTCCATCTGCTAAGATGGCAGAGCCTGTGCTTTTAGATATTATCGCTTGAGTTCCAAAAAGAATTGCTGCGTCGTCAGAATCTACAATTTGGTTATCAGAACCTCCAATTATAGTATTCTTATCTCCAGATAAGAAGCTTTCATTAGAATTAACAATGGCGCAGTTAGAACCGCTGTTAATAGAATCCAAAGAGTTTAAGACAGAATTATTAGAACCTATTTGTATGTCGTTAGATATATCGGAAAACAAAACTTGACCGTTATTAACTGTCAAATTCCCTGTTATATCAAAATTTCCAGTTAAAGATTCCAACAAATAACAAGAAAAACTTTCTACAAATTCATCAAAACGAAGATTGCCACTTGGAGTATTTAAAGAATAAGGCTCGTATTGTCTTTGATTAATCTTATTTTCCATTGATTTTTGTATGAGTTTTTTTTATACTCTTTAAAAGCTATACAATTATGAATTACACTGTTTTTAAGCCCAACGGCACGAATAAAGGGGCAAGAATCTCTTTTAACACTTCTAAGGTAAAAAATAATAAAGACCGCTGGCAAGAAAGGTTGTTTGTTGAATTAGTTCCACAAAAAGGATTTAATCAAGAAAAACAAGTAGCTGTATTTGATTATGCTAATAAAAAAAGCGTGATGATTAACCCAACGGAGGCTGGTGAAATGCTTCATACTATTTTGACTGGAATCCCATTTCAAACTTATCACAAAAACGGAGATAGCGGAGTTTGGATTAAATTCGCGCCGTGGACAAAGAAAAGACAGTTTGGACAAGAAGGCTCCAAAGGCCATCGAGTTGACACTGTATCTGATATTGCTTTTGGATTAACTGGAAAAGACATTTTTATTTCAGCATCCTTGAGTTGTGGAGAGTGTCAATGTTTAAAAGTATTGCTAGAATCATACATCAAACAAGCAATGGCAATTGACGCCTCTGAGTTAGCAAAAGAAATTAAAAAAAGAAATGAGCAAAAAAATCAAGATACTGTTCAACAGTAATTACAGTCGAGCATTAACTGGTTTTGGCAAAAATGCAAAAAACGTTTTAAGGCTATTGTCTGAAGACGAAAGGTTTGAGGTAGTAGAGGCGGCTAATGGAGTTTCTTTTTCAGCAGATTTAAAGACTCCTTGGAAATCTTACGGAACTTATCCAAACGATCCAAGAATCCTTCAAGAAATAGAACAAGATCAGCACAAAAAGAGGCTTGCTGAATATGGAAATTTCACCATTGATCAAATTATCAAAAAAGAAAAGCCAGATATCGTTCTTGGTGTGGAAGATGTATGGGCATTCGATTGGGTAAAAAAGAAATGGTTTGACAAACTAAATACAGTTATTTGGACCACTCTAGATAGTTCTCCAATTTTAGATCAAGCTTACTGGTTAGCTCCAAAGGTTAACAAATTTTTAGTATGGGCTTCTTTCGCAGAAGAGGAAATGTCCAAAAGAGGGTTCGATGTAGAAACAGTTCACGGCGCAATTGATTACTCTTCCTTCTTCCCGTTAAAGAATAGAGAAGAGCTTAGAAAAAAACATTCAGTTGATGAATCATTCCTTATAGGCTTCGTCTTTAAAAATCAATTAAGAAAATCCGTTCCAAATCTCCTTGAGGGCTTTAAGTTATTCAAAGAAACAGAATCTGGTAAAAACGCAAAATTACTTTTACATACAGATTGGCCACATAATGCAAATGCGTGGGATATTGAAAAATACATTAATGAATTAAATTTAGATAAAAATGACATTTTGGCAACCTATATTTGCAGGTCTTGCAAGGATTATTCCATTAAACCATACCAAGGAGAGGAAATAACTTGTGATTGCTGCGGCATAGAAAAAGGACAAGTAACAAAAAATAACGGCTTTGGAGTTTCAGAAGAGCAGTTAAATGAAATTTACAACTTAATGGATGTTTATTGTCATCCGTTTACGAGCGGAGGGCAAGAGCTTCCAATTCAAGAAGCAAAAAGTGCTGGATTAATAACTTTAGCCACTGAGTATTCTTGCGGGACAGATTCCTGCTATGAAAAGGACGGAGGAATGCCTCTAAAATGGGTCTCTTATAGAGAACCTTTAACTCAATTCATTAAGGCTACTACACTTCCAACTTCTATTGCAGAAAATTTAGAAAAGGTCAAGAATTTATCTAAATTAGATAAACATACATTAGTTGAAAATGCTATCAATTGCGTTTCACAAAGGTTTTCTGTAGAAAAGGCAGTAGGCAGATTAAAGGAAATATTTCTAGAACTAGGAAAAACTGATTGGGATTTTGATTTTGAAGATACAATTCCAAATTGCGAGTTCTCAATAGAAGTTGACAAAAACGTAAGTGACGAAAAATGGGTCGCCCTTGTTTATAAAGGATTTTTCGATAAAAAATTGTCAGAAAAAGATATAGAGGTTGAAAAGGCGTGTGAAATTATTAAGAAAAATGGAAGACAAGCATTGTTTAATTTTTTAAAAAAAACCGCATTAGAGAAAAAAGAAGAGTTAACAAAGAACAAATCAAAAATCGAAGACTTCTTTTCTGAAGAAGACGAAAAAAGAGTAGTTGTCGTAATGCCAGAAAGCGCGGGAGATGTATTACTTGTTAATTCCTTAATTTCTAATTTAAAAAAGAAACACAAGGAACACAAAATCTATTTCGTTACAGACCCTAAGTTTTATCCTATGATAAGTTCTCATCCAGATATTGAGAACCTGATTCCTTATCAAAACGGAATGGATAACTTCCTTTTTTGGGAAGGAAAAGGAGAATATAAAGGATATGCAGATATAGCTTACTTGCCGTTTGTTGGCAGTCAAAGATTTCTTAATTATTTACATGGTCCAG
>Ga0255752_10000439_pt1 | contig 52086 bp, 81 predicted proteins | sample 011ome_25_FD_179952 | JGI IMG/M metagenome (GOLD analysis project Ga0255752, IMG submission 179952) | Coastal salt marsh microbial communities from the Groves Creek Marsh, Skidaway Island, Georgia - 011512CT metaG (version 2) | ecosystem: Environmental > Aquatic > Marine > Intertidal zone >...
AACATGGCTTTCAGTTGGATGCTAATAGGGGAACTTCGCTAAGGAACTTCGTTATACGCAACTACACGCCACTATGATGCATCACCATTGCCATTGCCACTATCACCATTGCCACTATCACCATTGTCCGCTAAGAGGATACCGGCACCAACCCCCGACCCCCTCAAACACTGGTCCTAAGGGGCGTCACCATTTTAACAGGTTTCAACAGATAGCACAAGGACTTCCGATACTGCCGGTCCTGCATTTCGACCTCTGCGAAAAAGACCAGGTCCGCTAAGACCTCATCGGGTAGCCTGGACATTATATCAGATAACTGGTCCTTAGTCAAGGCGTTTATCATACGCACGGGAGCGAGATTAATCTTCACTGTCATTGTATTCCTCTACGGTGATGCGGTACTTCTGTCCGTTAATGTCATTGACGATTATGGTTTTCTTTGTGCTAAGGAAATATCCCTCTGTGGGATGTAGGTCCATTTTAACTGGTCCTAAGAGGTCACCAAGATAAGTCTCACGGGAGTTCATATACTTGTGGTCCTTCAGGCATTTCAGTATAGTGTATGCAATGTAATCACAGTACTTCAACATGTTACGCTACTACTTGATAAGGTTTGTTCCAGGCACCGATGTTGATGTCTTGGTAATGACTACGGTGGAAGTAATCAGTCTGTGCATCACTGTGGTCAAAGAACTTAGGACCTTTCATCGCCTGAAGTAACTCAGTCAAGAAACGCTTTGCTTTGCCTGTGTAGTGTTCATGAATCCAGTAGGGATTAACCTGGGCATAACCCTCACCATGAGAGAGTTCACCAAAGTCAATAGCACCTTCTTTGATGTTCACAACAAGTGTACTGTGGTGACGGACAGCGATAGTGCCCTTCATTTTATACTTCTTCAACACTGCTTTGATTGCAGGAGCGAGTGCTTTCTTATCTTCTTGACTAACGTATGCCATGTGCTAAGTCCTTTCAAATCATCTCATTACAAATACAGTATAACTGGTCCTTAGCACCCTGTCAAGGGCGCAGACCAAAATAATCCAAATTAAAAGTTGAAGTCATAGAACTCATAGGGTTCATCTGCTAGTACAAAAGTACGCCCTTTACATGTGTAACACTCACCGTATTTCTTCTTACGGATACGGATAACAGGAGCATCAGCATCAGTCTCAAACGTCCACTTCTGTTCGCTCTGATTACTACAATGGGCAGAGAAGCCTCCTACATGGAACTCTAACTCTACACTCTTATCACGAGTGGCACGCAACTGACGCACCTCAATCGTCTTATCAGTAACAACACGCACAACTTCATAAGCATGGCGGTCAGTGTAACAAATCTCAGTCGCATAGTTCATAATATAATCTCTCTCTTCATTGGGACAACATCTATAGTATAGGTCATCCACTAAGCATTGTCAAGGACTATTTTGGTTTATTCCTATACACTGGTCCTTAGCATGGCATCGAATTAGAACCAATGAGTCCACCATTCTGAAACACAAAAGCAAGTGCAGTGGCACCTCTCAACGCCTCAAAGACTTCCTCTCTAGTATCGAACATAGTATCAATCTGTTGTCCAGCAGTGATTACACGCAACATAAACATTCATATACTCCTATCAATATCAAACTCTACACCTATAATATAACACATGTGTCAAGGGTTGTCAAGGGTTATTTTGGTTTATTTTGGACGTCCATGGACAAAGGACAACTCCTGGATATCCATGGAGGCGAGTAGAAACCCCTTGACAGGCGGCGGTAAGTGTGGTATAATATGGCGGTCGTATTGGCGGAACACCGTGGACCGTGGACGCCGGGTGGGTGCAACTTTAGACGACAAGGACCCCAGCCCTTCACGGACGTATAGGCTTTATTTAGGGCTTTATTTAAGGTGGTATAAATAGGTGCTTCTCTATGGTGTATTGTGGTGTATGATGCTATATGCTTCTATGCGGAGTATATCTATGTTCTCTGTGCTACCATGCTAATGGATGATATCATGTATCTAAGGACCAGTGTATATGTGTATGCTATGATACTGATGATGATGTTCTCTCTCTATACTATATGGATGCTCTCTATATGGATGATGATGAGGAAACTTTTTAAAATGTTTGGTTTCAAACGTGAAAAAGGCAACCATATTCGATTGCCTTTCTCTTTATGCAACTCTTTTTGGTTGCTTCTATAGTTCTGTTACTATTGCAATGATATGCTCTTCTGGTATGATTGCGTATTCTGTCCCATCTATGCTGATAGGCTTTGCTTCTGACCAGACTGGATAGACTTGATAGCCGACTCGTATTCGTTGTACGTCATATCCTATCTCCTCTACAATAGCAGGCTTTAAGCCAGTAGTAACGTCTCGCTTGAGAATGATACCTCCGACCGTTGTGTTCTCTACTTCTACTGATTTAATTAGGATGTTTGTCCCAGTAGGTTTCACTTTCATATTTCATTATCTCTCTGTGGTTGTTGTTATCTGTTACTATGCGTCTTCGTGTAGTTCTTTCCACATAGCGTTCATTTGCTTTTCTTTCAACTTAGGATGAATTGACTTGTCATTATACAAATCACCTGCAAGTGCTTGTATCTGCTCTACAAGATGAGTTACTTTTTCGGTTTCATAGTTTCCTTCTGCATCTACAAGGTCATACTTCTCAACCTTTGCTTTTTCTGCGAGTAGTAGCATTGCTTGCACTTTGATATACATCTGTTCTACTGAATGTTGCATAGTAGGTAGGTCCTTCTTCTAGTGTTATGTATTAAATTTTCTTAATGACTAGACTTCCGTTTACTGCGCTTATTGCCAAGTTATCTCCTGGTTCTAGTCCCATCTGCTCAATCACCTCATCTGGAAATGTTAGTATTGTATCGCCATTCTCTACGTCTTCAGAAAACAATTCTTCATACCTATATGTATTGTGAAATTGTTCTTTGTTGCTTTGTACTCCGAAGTCTTTTTCGCCAGTAGCGATTAGTTCTTCATCAGTTGCTTCGCCTCTTGCATGTCGTCTCTGTACATCTTTACGCATCTCTTCAACGTCTACATTCACTGCATCTTGAATCTGACTGCCGTTTGTGAGTTGTACTTTCTTACGAATGTTTTCTTCTCGTCCACTGCGTAATGCACCGAGCATAGGAGACGGATTTCGTTCTCTCTCTAACTTCAAAATAGTCTCATCAATGCGTCTGATATTATCATCAATCTGACGTATCTGTCTTGCAATATCGTTTGCAATCATGTCTTCACGTTGCTTACGCATCTTCTCTGCAAGTGCATCGTGACTGTATTCTTCTCCTAGTTCTGAAGTAGGTATCAGTGGCGCAGATGCTTTTTTTCCTCCGAGATATTCAGCCATTATTCATCCTCCGTCTTAATGATGCAACTGTGTATTGAGTTTAGTTTCTGTTCTTGTGACCACTGTTGCAAGTATTCATTCTCTACATCAAAGCGTTCTAGTGCTTCTTTTTGTGTAAGTACTCGTGTACTGTTGGGGAGAATAGTCTCATCTAAATGTACCTGTGACATTTCATTAACTTCATTGCATGTCACATAGTCAAGATGGTCTTCTACTGTCTGTCCTTCTTGCATTGGAATCATGTATGTATGTTCGAATGTACTGATGGTCTTAATCATCACATATTTCTGTTTCGTCTTCACTTGTCGCTGTTCCCCAAATGTGGTAGTACGTCATTAATGCTATTATTATAGCACAACCAATCAAAAAGTCAAGGATTATTTGTTGTGTCATTTGTGGTAGGAACAGTGTCATTGTTCTTCTTCATCATAATCAATGCGTCTTCATAGTACACAATGATAGCGTTCTGTTGCTCAAGATAGCGTTTGAGTTCTGCCATGTTGAGTGCCATGCTTTCATATGAGCGTACACTCATTGCATAAAAGACCCATGCATCGCCGTGTTCTTTCTTGTACTTCTCTAAGAATGCAGGGAAGTTCTCTTCAGTCACAACATACCAACTAACATCATTCAATGATAGTGGTTTGGGTGCAGAAAGAATAGGTACATTGGGTGTAATTAGTTTAGTCTGAACAACAACTTTAGGTTCAGGAGTAAACGTAGAACAACCACTAATTGCTAGGGTCGTTACTGCGAGGAGTGCTAAGTGCTTCAAGTTCATCGAATATTGCCTTTGTTCCATTGTTAATTCGGGATTCTATTAGACCAGGTCTCTGGAGTGATAGTCTACTCAAGTCATGCTTTTGCAATTTTGCAATAAGTTCATCTTTGTACGATTCTGCTTCTTGAAGTTGTCCGTTCAGTGCATCCATGCGTACTTGAGTGTCTTTTGCATCTTGTGCCAACTGGTTAATCGTTGCTTGATTCGTTTCGTTAGCGACTTCTAGTTTTGCGTTGTTTTCTCTGAGTGTTGCAATTGTTGCTTGAGTATCCTTGTAGTATAGATATGCGCCACCAAGACCTGTGCCTATAATACAGAATAGAAAGAAAAATATATAAAGTCTTAGTGCCATATGAGTTATCCTAGTTGTACAAACTTGCCGTCTTTGACAACAAATGTAGTTGCTTCTTTACCACCTACTACTCTTATATATGCACGTCCTCCATCAATAGCACAATCATCGACAGGATGAAAGTCGTGTCTGTGTTGTGAGTAGTGCCATGTTGCAGTGCTATCTTTTAGCATACCAAACTCATGTTTTTCAATATGGTCTGCGGCACAGATAAATATGGCACCTTGCTTGAATGGTTGCGGATAGAGTCCAAAGTAATTGTTACCGAACTCAGGATGTGGTGTCTCTCTGTAGAACACATCAACTGGAATTGTATCATTATCCAATGCAGTAGTGCAGACATATGTAATGTCTACGCCATCCTTCTCTGAGTAATGTTCAATCACTTTATCTGTTTCAAATATAGGTTCATGATTAATCTTCATCATACCATCTCCACGCTTTCTTTTGTATATGCTTTATCTGTAACCACCATCTGTAGTGCAATGTAGTGGTCTTTCTTTGGAATTACTTTTGTTGCATAGTGTGCGCCTTCGTATACGACAAAGCCACCAGCAACAGGTTTAACTTCACTCATCACAGTAAACTCACTGAATGTCTTATCAGTGAACTTCTCATTGAATACAACAAAGCCTGCGTCATTTGTGTTAATGAAATATTCTACAACTGCATAGTCTACGTCATACTTCAACAGCGTGTATGGATTTGTGTATTTGCCGTATTCGGCTTCGTCATGACCTATGCAAATAAATCGTGCCAACTCACCAACGTAATACGGGTACTTACTCGCAACATTTTCTTTGAATGATTCTGATTCTATAATGTCTTTGACAAGACAAGTATCAAGAATTGGTGTTGCTTTTGAAGTCAGAATTGGCGGTTCATTAATCTCTTTACCTGTCCAACCAACACTAGTTTTACCATTCCCCCTAGGACTGAATGACCATTTGATGTCTGGACTTGCGCCGAGTCGTTTGTTTGCTAAAAATATCTCTTCGTGTCGATTTACTTTGTCAATAGAGATAAGACCGTTCTCGCCTTGCCAAATCACATTTCGTTTTTCCATATTAATCCCATAATCCTTCGTAGTATGTTCCGAACAAACGGAAGCCATTTCTTTTTCGTGCCTGATATGCATCAAATGCTTCTTTGCGAAACTTCATTGTATCATTCGGTCCATCAATCATTTGATAGTTTCCATCTTCTTGCTTAACCCATTGCTTATCGAATACGCCTGTCCAGAATTCATCATTACCATCGTCTTTAACATGCTGTTCGAATGCCCAAATCATTTCATCAAGCGCCCAATCCCAACGGACATGAACACCATCTTCTACTTTGTCTTCATTGTAGAAATCGAAAGATAGTTGTTCATCCCATTCGTTCGTTGTATCATAGCGTAGTTCTTGTGGTACATCATCTAGGTCAACGTACTGAGAACCATGCTTTTTCTCTTTGAGTTGCTTGAGCATAGGCAGAACAATCTCTGCAAGTGTATGGTCCATAGACCATGTATCCCAACGGTCAATGTGGATTTTGACTTTACGCTTTTTGAATCCATCAATCCACAACAGAAACTTGTACAACCATGTAGTAGGACGTTTGTCATTCAATGAACGTACTTCACCGACTTCGGCTTCAGGTTCGATACTTCCATGTGCTAACCATTCACCAAACTCATTTACTCGTTCAGCGGAATGCGGAAATCCATATTCGTCTTTCTCTTCTGGAACCCAGAACATCAACTTCTCTGCGAGTTGATAGGGACCAAACCAGTTCTTATACGGTCCAATGTAAATTTTCATCTTTTACCTCAATGACAACTGAATTTTCATATGTGCGGCTTGCAATCTCTGCATCCTCACGCTTATAGTATGTATTAGGTGTTCCATCATCTTTTGTGACAAATGTGTACTTGTCTTCGTCAGGAAACTCTACCCTTATAACGTACATGGTATCCTCTTTTACTGTTTCTATTGTACCACATAATCTCATGTTTGTCAAGGAAAAAAAAGGGAGCATTTCTGCTCCCTGTTAAGTTGTATGCGTGAACTATCTGTTCATTATATACATTGTAATCTCAAACCCAAATCTCATCTCTGTTGCGCTAGGTGTTGTCCACATAGTATTTCTCCTAATAGTTGATATAGCCAATTGACTATACCTACTATTTTATATGACATAGGCAATAAAGTATATAGAGAAAATGCTGAAAGATAAGTAAGTATTTTACTTGTTATTACGCACTACGCAAATCATCTGTCTTACCGTAAGCAATACTGTAGATTTCTCCGCGGTTGATACCGATATCACTTAATTCTTTATTTGACAATGCGCTTAGTTCTGCAACTGTCTGCTTTGCTTTTTTGTTCATCAACATTAGTCTCTTTGCCTCAGCAAAATAACCCATGTTTGCTAGTTGTGATGCCGCTCTTGCTGTACCGATGACTTCAAACCATGTTGCGATTTTCTTGAAAAACATTTTAATGCTCCTGTATGTATATGTGTGAAATATGTGGAGAATCTCCACACACATATATATGTCGCATTAGTGTTAATACTTAGTTTTGACTCATGTTATTTTTACATGCCTGTCATTACTTTTTTTAATCTGGACTTGAAATCTCTACTTCGCCATCACTACGTTCTACAACTTTAATCAAACCTTGTGCTTCAAGAGTTTTTAAAGTTGCTTCGACACCCTTCTCTAACCATTCTCTACGACCAGAATAGTATCCGTGTGTGAATGCGCCTACAATCATTGCAAGACATGCTACTTCGTATAATCCGAGTTCCATATTTACCAATCCTCCATTAACATACTGTGTGCTTCCCACACCCAATCAATAGGCGCACCGATTTCTCGTGCGATACGTTCAACGACTAAATCGTCAACAGTACCAGCCCCCATCGCTTCACAGAGTGCTTCTTCAATTGCAAACATCATACTACCCATTTTACTCATAATCTTTACTCACTAATCATTAACTTACAAGTAAGTATACGTCTAATCAGGCAATCTGTCAAGGGTTATTTTGGACTATTATAGGAATTCTTCTACGTCATCAATATCAAATCTGCCCTGCCGCACAAGATTCTGAAACTGGCGCTTCTGCTTCTTGTTCTGACTTTTGCGTTCAGTCTTTGATGGTTTAACATATTCGTCTTCAAAAAGTTTGTCTGCTTTGGTAGTACGAAAGTACTCAGTCTCACTAGAGTGCGGCTTCATAGCACAATTGGTCCTTGTATTGCTTAGGATGTTATGAGGTTTGGGTTCTCTTGTTTACTTTAATTTTAGTAAACTTATTTGAGTTAGTCCAAGTCTGAAGGGAGTATACGACTGATGCATCTTTTTCCGCATTTAACCATGCGTTTGAAGTATTAGCACTTTTGTCGTATTCTAGTCGTAGGGTTTCTGATAGAACAGGAACCCATACAATCATGTGGTCACCAGGGAAGAACTGGCGTACTTCTGCCGTCAGTTTCTTCCCGTTAATGGTGAGTTGAATAATTCTATCTTCTAATGTTTGTGACATTCTTTAACCTGTTTATCAGAGTTTGTTATACATCTATTTATAACTTAAAACTCTTGTAGGTGGTCCATCAACAACTTCATTTTGTTCTTCATGAAGTAGTTCAGTAGACCTGAACGAGGGGGAACCTCATAGTTTTCAAACGTATTCACAATGTCTTCAACAATAGCCTGTGGGGTCATTGTCAAGTCAATCAACTGTTCATTACGCTTATAGTTACGCAACATAGTCTCATTAGAACAAAATTGCTCAGGGTCGATAGAAACCCATGTATCAAGTTTCTTTTTAGATACAGGCTTCTGTCTACCACCGACAACAAATACATCATCAGGTGACAAGAAGTTAGGAATACCATCACCCCTATCACCCTTGATGATGTGTTCCTTCAAGAATGCATTGGCATCATCAGTACGCAACCAACGCTTCATGATAGGCGAGAATTGGTCAATGTTAGGATAACGCTGTAGTTGCATAAAGTCTTTGTCACCAGACAAGACTAGAATCTTCTCATGTGCATGATACTTTCGTGCGAGAGTACCAATAACATCATCTGCTTCTGCACCGCCAATGTTGATTACTTTATACGGGAAGTTGTCTTTCAACTCATCACGAATTACGTTTAGAGTTTCGAACACCGCAGTCCAGTCTAAATCAGACGCTTCACGGGTCTTCTTACGACTTGCCTTGTAGTATGGGAAAACATCCTTGCGCCAGTAGTGACGATTATCACAACAGATAACGAGTTCGCCGTATTTGTCTCGGTATTTCTGACGGTATGAACGGAGCGAGTTAAGCACCATGTGACGAATCAGACTAGGCTCTATTTGAATGTTAGTGTGATTACCAATCTGCATCATCAGATTAGAAATCATTACTTGGTTTAAGTCAACGAGTATCATTATATGTTTACCTTATTGTGTATGTTATACTTTACATTATACTGGGTTATTATGTAAATGTCAAGTATTTTATCCAGCACCGCTTGTAATTAACAGCACGATAAATCCAAATAGTAGAAGTTTACCAACCCAGTACAGAACAAAAATTGTCAATACGACTTTTAATAAATCCAACAATCCCATTACGTTACCTTAACCAGGATGGTATCTTCATTGATACGCCCATTCAATGCGCTCGGTACAGAGTTCACTTCGTCCAGTAGTTTACGCAGTACAATCTTACCGCCAGTTAGGCATCGCTGTAGAACCTCATCTGGTTTGCGTAGTTTCTTCTTCACTGACGTTGCTTCATCAAAGTTCTGAATGGTTGTACCCTTCACAGTGAATCCACCCCTATCAACAGCATTGTACACACCGAGAGTTCGATACTTCGTATTGAACACCCATAGTTGTTGTGCGCCAATGATTTTCTCAGGTTGAATACTTTGAAGTTTGTACTCGGCATTTGAGGTTGCATACTTCAACTTCTCGACCTGCTTACTCAGCGGCTTCGCTTTTACTTTGCGAGGTTTACGGACTGCTTTCTGATTACCAATCCAACGGTCAAAGTCATTGATGATACTACGCATGAATTGAGCATAACGCTTCAGTTCTGCTTTCTTCATGTGCGAGTAACCTTCGTTGAGTTGTTCACACTCACCAGTAAGTGCCTCTTCGAGTTCTTCTGCCTCACCGATGTAGAATTTACGCATCACTGTAGCAATGCCGCCTTTGACCTGCTTCTTCTGAAGCATTGAGAATGTATCAAAGTCACCCTTGTACTTGTTCGCACAGAATGCCTCAATCGCTTCTTCAATCTCATCAGTCAATCCAGCCGCAGTCTCTAACATACGTTGCTGAATACTCACAACAGGCGCAGTTGGTTTTGCAGTATCTTCTTCGTCTTCGACCTTTGTCGCATCACCGATTACTGCAAGTTCTGCAAGTCTCTTAGTGAAGTATTCATCAATATCTGCACCAGGAACAGACCGCTCAAGACCCATGTTACGCATCTTTACAATAGCGACAAGAGTTGACCCGATTGCGTACTCTGGCGCTTTTGCAACAGCATCTTGAACAGTCTGTTCAAACTTATGCTTTTTGAGATAGGCGAGAAGAACCTTCTTACCTGCTTTCTTTTCATAGAAGTAGTTGTACCAAGACAATCCACGACCAATAGCAGACTTCATCTCGACTTCACTCAAGAGGTGTTGATTAGCCCATGTGGGTTCCATGCCCATAGCGTCATCTACTGATACCGCTTTGCGTTTTGTAGCCATTATTAAATCTCCTTCAATTCAATATACATTGTACATGGACTAATCACACTTGTCAAGGGTTAAATTACAACAGACTTGATGCTGTCGATTCGGAAGGAGCGCCAGCCCTCTGACTCAAGGTCCCAAACAGCGACAACATCTGGGTTGACTGCTTTTGCGACTGCGCCTTCTTTAACCTCAACTGCTGGCAGTTTGTCTGCCATGAGCGTACACTTCATTACACGGATAATTCCATCTTTTTTCTCAAATGTAACTGTTGCAACATTCTCTTTAAGAATGTCTTTCACATCACTAAAACTCATTAGATATTCTCCTTAATCCATTTAGAAAGTTCTTCAAAACCACCAAGACGTTGTTTATTACCATGACCATCTTCGTGTATAATCATAGGCATTGTACGACCATGCCCGTAGTACTCAATTGCTTTAAGCAAGTTGTCCCGAGTAATATCACGGTCTAGTTTAAGTTCGTGATACGGAAGGTCATTGATATCAAGCAATTGTTTTGCACGTTCACAGAATGTACATGCGTCTTTAGAGTACACTGTAAACATTAATTCACCACCTTATGAGTTGTCCTTGTATTCAGTGTAACGTATTGTCCGGGGTCTTTCCCCATTTGAACATGATAAATCTGTCCATCATATTGATACGATACGTTCCACCCAACAATGGTTGTTTGTGTAGAATACTGCGGAACTTCATCACACACTGTCTGACGAGTAGTTCCGCCCTTTTTAGATGTACCGTTCGCCATATTACCACCAACGATTACACCAAGTACAGTCATTGCAGTTTTGCCATTACCACCACCAAACTGATTACCAATAACGCCACCGATGATACTGCCGACTAATGCATCGCCATTACCTTTCAGTGCTTCGCCAGTACCATCAAATACGCCACCTTGTGGTTGCTGTACAAAGACTTCCCGACATTGCGTTACGGTGCCTGTCTTTACTGTTTGGTTGCTGTAGATGGGTTGTTTACTTACTACAGGAACCTTCTCAGTTCCAGCCATTGCGACTGTTGCTGTTAAGGCAACGATTGTTGTCAGTCCGAAAACAAGTTTATTCATTAGTATTCTCCATATTTTGACCAATGACTTCTTTGAGTACTACACGATTGAATTGAGTCTCTTTGCCGCCGTGGTAATTAGAAACACAGTGACGCTTAGGAGTTGCTTTCATTACAAAGCAATCACCAATCTTGATACCAAATTCATTCTTAGAGAAAAAGGAGCCGATGTTACCCTCACGGGTCTGAATAGTATATATGTAGGAATCGTAGTTTGGCACATACTTTTTGCCAGTCAACTTAACAAAAAATTCATCACGCTTGCGAACAACACCAAACCACTCAGAGTTCTTAGTTGACTCTGCTTGAATTTCTTTTTCAACTTCACGTTCTTCTGCAACCCGCTTAAAGTTAGGCAGTGTTACAAGAAATGAAGTTTGTGGAAGGGTGATTGTTTGCTTGTTGAGGATATCTTTGACTGAATAGCCAAACTCACCACGCAGATTCTCTTTCGACCATTCGATAAGTTCACCTGCTTCAGCATAGACATGTGACCAGACTTCAGAATACTTCTCTTGGTCAATGTTCAATAGAGTTTGTTGCACACGAGATGCGGTTGAAGGTACATCAACTGTAGCATCTTTCTTAGCAACAAAACCGTGTTGCTCAGTACATAGAATTGATGCCGCAACAACATCAAGTACTGCATATTTGTCTGTCATCATTTAGAGTCCTCTCATTCACTATATGGATAGTATAGCAAATGAGAGGGTACTTGTCAAGGGTTTATTTTGGTGTTTTCCAAGTAAATGCCGCATTCCACTGTTCTGGAGTTGCGTCATTAATGCTACGACCATATGTTACTTTAACATCATCATATGGGTGTCCGGGTTGACCAAAATCAAGTTCAGGTTGCTCTGGTTGCTCTGAAGAAAAGTCCCATTCCTCATCACAATAACCTAGACTAGACGATTCAGTCTCAAATGTAATATTGGTTACATATGTGTACCCAGCCGCACGAACAAAGTCAGCAAACTTGTCACACAAGTCTTGAAGAAGTTTTTCTTTAGTAGACCATTCAACTTTCACATCAGTTGTATCTGAGTTTTCTTCATTGTATGTATACGCATTAAACGTATATGTTGTCGTTGGTATATTATAATCCATTATCATCTCCTCATGTTAGAAATATCAGTTGCTTGTTCTTTATTAATAACAGGCACGGCATTGGATTTATGCATTGTTGCAATACCTTTGATAAGAGTACCAGTATAGACTGGCGATTCTTTTTTGGTTGCAACTCCAATGCCATTACCTGCACTTGGGTAGTACTTTGTCTCTCGACAATAAGATTCTGTCTCACTTGTCAGAGGAACAAACTCACGATTCTTTTTAGGTTTGGTATCATCAATACCCCACTTCTTCAGAAACGCTTTGTGTTCTTCCTCTGCTTTCTGCCAACCAACTTTACGCTTCTGCTTGCGCTTCTTCGTATTTGTTGTCGAAAAGTACACTGGCATCATTCCCATAATATAACTCCCTTAACCTAAACTAATTTAGATACAAGATATTCAATTACTGTTTCAGGTGTCGTATTTTCATACGGGTCTGTCTCACAGTTATCTACTCGACCTTCTTCTTCACTCAACCACTCAATCTTTCCGTTGAGAACAACCATAGCATAACGCCATGAGCGGCTACCGAACCCAAGATTACACTTCTCTACAAGCATACCCATGCCATCAGTAAAGTCTGCATTACCGTCAGGCAATAACTTTACATTCTTCACACCAAGTTGCTTGCCCCATTGATACATTGCGAATGCATCATTAACTGATACACAATACACTTCATCAACACCCAAGCCCAAAATGTCCTCATACGCTTCATCAAAGCCAGGAACCTGACTATTTGAACAGGTTGGCGTGAAGGCACCAGGAAGGGAGAACACTACGACTCGCTTACCCTTAAATACATCTTCAGTATTCAAGTCTTGCCATCGAAAAGGATTCTCACCACCAATACTTTCATCACGAACACGAGTTCGAAAAACTACTTGAGGAACTAAATCACCAACTACTTTACCCATAATAAAGTTACCCTTTATTAATGACCCAACCACCTTCTGCCTCTTCTTCAGCAGTAACTTCTGGTGGGTCTACACCCAGAAGCAGGTCCAATTTTCGTTCTATGGCGTCTAGTCTCTGCATAACATCATCAATAGTATTTTCTTTTTTACCGATAACATTTTGTTGCCAAAATCCACCTGAACTTGACAACGGCGTCTGCTTCACTGAAACTTTTTTTACCACGGAACACTTCCTAAGTATTTGAAGTTATGTTTGATTGCATTTAACTTGAACAAGTAGTTCATGCTATTAGAACCAGGGTCTCCACCATTAACAATGCGGAAGTACTCTTGTCTAGCAATCATTGCCTTTAAGTCTTTTGTTGGGATAACGTACAGACCGATGCGACCATCAGGTTCATGTATTTTGTACATATATACTTTTGCTTTTGAAACAGCAATGCCTGAGGGTTTACCACGACATTCAAATTCAACGCCAACATTACCTGTACGTTCACATGTGAAATCTTCTTTGACTTCAATTGTGACTTCTTCACCAGATTTGGTTTTCATCCTCAAGTCATAAGCATTAGTGTCACAATCTTCAATGAAGGTCATTCCACCCTTCTCAATAAGGAACTCTGCAACCTGCCGCTCGGTCTTTTGAGCAATTGGCAAGTCTACATCAAAATCATAATTTGGCATCACAACTCCATTCACTTAGATACTGACATGTACAAACCTACGTTCGCAAATGCATAACCAGCATAACATAACCCCATTGGGGCATTTCCTTTAACTACTTGTTCAACACAGATGTACAAGTAAATTAACCCAGTCAAACCAACTAACCATCCACTCATATAGTCTTTCAATCAAACATCAAACAAAAATGGCGCCCCGCACAGGATTCGAACCTGTAATCTGACTTTAGAAGAGTCGTGTGATATCCAATTTCACCAACAGGGCTTTATTCTCAACCTACGATAATTTCGTAAATCTCTTTCCAGTTGCGAACAACACGGGCATCACCAGCATAGTCAGCGTTAAACGTATGTTGCATTAGAATTCCATCTAAACCCAACTTCATACCTAAGTCAACATTCTCTACTTTGTCTTCAATCCAAAAACATTCAGTGTCTTTGTATACTTCAAGTGCTTCATTTTTGTCTGCACCTGTGTCCAAGTAGATGTACTTTTCAAACGCAGTATCACCGAACAACTCACGCAAGTTCTTAGTACGCAAGTGTTGAGCATACTGGTCATTGCTTAGGCTAGTGATTGCATGGAAAATATAACCATGCTCTTCATGCAGTTTCTTCATGTACTTGATTGAATCCCGAAGAGGGGGCAATTTACGAATTGCCGCACTCTCGTTGAACATCCGAATCAAACGGCTGACTTCTGATTTAGGCATGTCATATGCCTCTGACATATCATACACATCTTCATTCACTTTTTCGTAACCGTGACGGTTCATCCAATAATCGAAAGAGTATTCCCAATCAAGGAGAACACCGTCACAGTCAGTCAAAATCACTTTATTCTTTTTCATTATAAATTTTTATCTCTCTCTTCTAATCTCTCATTACATAGTAATAATAGCAGAAGTTTTACTCTGTGTCAAGGGATTTCTGTACTTTTTCCATCTTTTTTAACTTTTTTTCTTCTTCTATTAGACGCTTCTTCTTTGCTTTGATGAAGCCTTCAAGTCGTACAAGAACCTCATCTGCATTCAACCATAAGTCTTTGTTATTCAAAAGACCATTGATTTCTTCAGGTGAAAGTAGACCTTCGTATTCTTGTTGTAGTAGATTTGCAGACCATTTGCGGTCATGTGTAATACCATCGTACAACTCACCACCTTTACCCATCATCAATGTTGAGTAGTTGTGGAACATGAATACTGAGTGGTCACTGATTTCCCACTGGTCTGCACCCAAGAAAAGAAGTGTTGCGGCAGACATACACATACCTTCGACTGAGCATATAATTTGCGCTTCAGTCTCTTTCATAACCCGCATGAACTGAATAGCAGTGAACATGTCACCACCTTGGCTGTTGATATGAAAGCGAATGATATCGTTTGGACCTGCATGGCGAATCGTTTCGAATACATCAGTGTATTCTTCTGAACTCTCAATTTCGCCCGAGATATAAATTGTATGTAGACTCGCTAATGCTTTTGGGGGATAAACACCATCTTTACCGCTTAGTGCTTTAAGTAAATTTATATCCAATTTTGTTTCTTCCATATTATTCATTTAAAGTTTAAGTATGTCATCATGATATACTTATCTGCATCGGTAGGGATGCCACCAGAGTGTAGATATTGCCAGTTTGGTGGAAATATTACTACACTACCTTGCTTCGGTTTAACAGAGTAATCAAGTTGAGGAAAACTTGTCTCACCGTCGTTGTCGTTCAAGTAAATGATAGCGACAACATAACGCTTTGATGTTGACAAATCAGCAACATCAACGTGTGTCTTGAATTGATAATCGGAAGCCTTATAGTATTTCTTGATTCGAACTTCTTCGAATGCTTGTACACCAATAAACTCAGAAACCCCACAATCTTCAAAATACTCCTCAAAGATGGGATACATGCCCTGCAATACTTGAGTTGCGATATTTGACAAACCAGACTGATTGAGATTTAATTGCTCAAACTTATATAGGTCGGTGTCATGCTTCTCAAGTGAATCGCGGTTCTTCTCAAACGCATTCATTAACATTTTACATGATGCTTCATCCAGAACGTCATCATATGTTTTAATAAAGTCTTTGAGGTGCATTGTATCCCATCTCACACTATTCTAAGTTATGGTGCCCCATGATAGAATCGAACTACCATCCTCGGATTACAAAACCGATGTTCTACCATTTAACTAATGGGGCATTGGCTCCTCGACCTGGACTCGAACCAGGGACATGCGGATTAACAGTCCGGTGTTCTACCAACTGAACTATCGAGGAACATTTCTTCTTTTTGCTTTGGTCAGTCAGGTAGGACTCGAACCTACGACCTTTGCGTCCCAAACGCAACGCACTACCAGACTGTGCTACTGACTGAAATTATTGACTGCTTTCTGAATACGCCCCTAGTATCTCCAATCTCTCCGCACGGCCTTATTGACATTGCCGCTCTGGTTCAATTGAAACTAATTAAAAGTGCGTTTAGTTGTACTTCCCTCTGCACGGACGCATTCAGAAAGCAGTCTTTAATAAGGTGTTGACACATCCCCTCGCCCCGATTGTCAACGCTGTCTCTTCCTTGCGTGTGGGTATTTGCAAGAGACCTTACCTAATAAGAGCGGAGAGGAATAACTTCTCTCTATTACAACTGAAAAACGCTCTTATCTTCTCGTTCTAATAGCCTGCGTATTCGTCACGATACATGGTGATTACATCTTCATCACTCATCACACCAGCAAGCGTATCAAAATTGTCAAGGATAGCACTGTCTGAATTCATATCTTTCTTACAATCCCGGCAAATCATCATGCCTGCTTTCTTTGTAAGAGTCGCTTCTTCATAGCAGTTTTCACAGATATCTACACACATATTATATTTCCTTTTCATCATCATTATGTATACATATTAACAGGAGTCGTTCTAACTGTCAAGGACTATTTTGGTCTATTTGAAACTTTCTTGGAGCAAATAGTCATCAGCAATCTGGAACAGCATTGTATCAACTTGACTCATTATACTGATTTTCGAACCAGTTGTCAAGGACTTTTTATCAACAAACGTAATAAAATCTAAATCGCTGAACGGGACTTTTGCTTTGAGACCATCGCCACCACTAGTGACATAAGGCAAGAGTTTTTCACGACTGACAACTGCACAAGTGTCAGTGTCAACAATGAGAAGATAATCAAATGTGTCTGGTAAAGAACGTCCATCACTGCTTCCTAACGTATTTGTCAATTTAATTTCTGAAGTGACTCGACCCTTTTTCAAATCACCCTTGCCTGTTGTCAGTGAGTTTGTACAGAACTTAGTCTCAATACGCACATCTTCAAACTGATGGTCTTGCCCAATAGCATCAACCCATTCAACATAACCGCCCGACATACGAGAAATTGCAGACTCAATCAATCGTGCCTTGAGGAATCGGAGTTGACGTTCATTCAACTGAGAACCCAAGTCATTGACCATAGAGAAGAATGCAGTCCACTTAACCTTCTCACCTAACTTATATGCTAACGCTTTCTGAGTAATCATACTAGCGCACCCTCAAATTCATCAGCGGCTTCTTCAAACAACTGATAGAACAAGTCTACACATGCATCAGTGGGACGAGTCTCCATGAACACATCAGCGTCAACAAAGTTCCAGTTTACAGTACCGTCATCATTACGGTTCTCTGGGTTGCTTGCGGCACGTTCAACACGTTCTGCAATCATACGGTAAAAGTCAGGAGCAATACTACGAGCAGTCATAATCAATCTCTCTTTCATCACATTACATACACAGTATATGTCATACTGAAGGAACTGTCAAGGATTATTTTGGTTTAATTTGGGCAAATCAACTCGGTGCGCTTTACACCTGTCTTGTTCATGATTGCGTAGAAGAAGTTCTTTGCTTGATAATAATTCTTGAACTCACGAACTTTGCGTGGGTAGTTGTAATATGTGTACTCAACTTTAAACATCATAATATAATCTCTCTTTCATCACGTTACATATACATGATAGTACATATATAATCAATTGTCAAGGACTATTTTGGTTTAATCAGTGTAACAACTAGGGACAGCAGATGCATCCCAAACCCATTGGCGATGAGTAGTATCACCAACAACGACAACATCATCATCGCCAACTTCAGTCCAAACACGGTCATCCATCCAACGGTGATAGTAGGCAGGCGAACCAAATACTAGACGGGCACGTTGATATTGGGATTCAGTCATGCCTACATAGTGAACAACACGCATATATCAATCCTCCTTATCAATGACTACACCTATAATGTAACACAAAAAAAGGGGGCTGTCAACCCCCTAAATGCATTTATTTGAATTTTATTTTCATCTCTTTGAGATATGGGTCACACCCCTTGTCTTCAAGTCGGTTTGCTAACCACATTTCAAATTCATCTTTGTCTGCGAATGTTCTTTTGAAGTGGTAGGATTTGAATGGTAACTCTCTATCAAATTCAACAACAACCTCTTGTGCATGTGCAGGACCGAATGTGAAAATTACTGTGCCTACTGCAATTGTCAAATATGCGATTAATGTTTTCATAGTGTTCTCCTTGCATATTAGTATATGCTTATATCGTGATATGTATAAGGAGTATACACGAAAAACACCAAAAAGTCTATACCCTATGTCTAAGACATACCATACATACACATCCAATACGCATCTACGATATCTGATACGGGGTTCTTGTCTCTTTTGCCACCGATGAGGTTTTCGATATCCCATCCTGTGCTTGCTTCAAAGCATTCGTACATTCGTTCTTTGTTTGAGTTGCCCTTGCCTGTCGCAAACTTCTTCACTGAAGTCGGTGCTGGAGTATCAAACTTGATGTGGTTCTTCCAGAGTTTGTATTTGAGTAGACCAGTGTTTTCAGCAATGTGAAATACTTTACCCTTTGAACCCATAGAGTAGCCTTCGATAGTTACATGCATGGGTGTGTTGAGACCTGTATCACTTGGACATGATTTGAGGATGCAAGAAAGCACCCAATCAGAAATCTTATCGAATCTCTGTTCAGGTGTTGTCCAATCTGGATAGATGTGACCAGTTATGAAGCCGTTTTGAAATACGCCCTCATATTTTTTGTTTGGTGCTAAGTAGTGGAACTTAAAGTTGTTTGGGTCATGCAAAACCCCACCACTATAAATGCATAGGGCGGGGCATGTCATGCTGTAATCAATACCAACGTGTATCATTATTATAGTCCATATTATGTTATACGAACTATATATGATACTTTTATTCTTCTAGGTATTCATCATCACTTGATTGGTCGAAAATTGCAATGTCTTCCCATCGTTTACCAGATTCAGTCGAAACCTCTTCTGAACAGAACGGGCAAAAGTCTGGTTTATAATCCACTTCATCGCTGTCGTACCTCATCACATAATCAGAACCACAACTTTCGCATGTGTATTCTATTACTTCTATTGTCATTATAGACTGATTCCTTTAAATGTTTCTTTGTCAACGTCTTGCTTCACGCCACCAATCACATAGGAAGAAATTTCAGTTTCCTGCGGCGCAACTTGAACGCTGGCACCAGAAATCCATTTCTGCGTCCACGGTAGTGGGTTTGCTTGAGACACCTTGTATGGAGAGGGAAGACCAACAGATTGCATTCTACGAGCGCCAATCCATTCAATGTATTGTGATAGTAGTTCTTTGTTCAAACCAATCATACTACCATCTTTGAATAGATACTCTGCCCATGCTTTCTCTTGTTCTACTGCATCAGTAAACATTTTGATGCACTCATCCTGACACTCTTTGGCAATACTATCAAAGTCTGGGTCATCTTTAAGAATAGACTTCAGAATTTGCTGTGTTGATGCTAGGTGCAAGTTTTCATCACGGGCGATAAACTTAATAATCTTCGCATTGCCTTCCATCTTTTTGAGTTCAGCAAACGCCCAAGAACAAGCAAATGAAACGTAGAAACGTACACCTTCCAGAATATTCACACTCATTAGAGTGAGATATAGTTTTTTCTTTAGTTCACGCATATCAACAGTACGAGTGTTTCCGTTGATTGTATGTACACCTTCACCGAGCAGTTGATACCACATAGTGGCTTCAATCAACTCGTCATAGTATTTCGAGATATCCTCAGCACAATCGTTAATCTCATCAATGCTTGTAATCTCATCAAACACTTTAGATGGATTGCTGTAAACATTTCGAATAATATGTGTATAACTACGACTATGTATAGTCTCTGAAAACGACCATGTTTCAATCCATGTTTCAATTTCAGGCAACGATACAACAGGCAAGAACGCCATGTTTGGTGAACGCCCTTGCACACTATCTAGCAAAATCTGTCGCTTCAGATTAGAAGTGAAGATGTGTCGCTCATTATCAGTCAAGTCAGCAAAGTCTTTACGGTCTTTGCCCAAGTCAACCTCATCAGGTCTCCAGAAGAAACCTAGTTGCTTGTCTGTCAATTTTTCGAACTGTGGGTATTTCACCTGGTCGTATCGTGCAACGTCAACTGCTTCGTCAAAGAACATGGTTTTGTCCATGTGACCTTTTGTATTGTTCTTGTCAAATACTGAGTATGCCATCTATATATATTCCTTAATTATATTGTGCAACTATCGCAAACTTCATCATCACCATCATCACTCTGTGGCAATACTTCGTCTTTCACTTCGATTTCGCCTTGTCCATCGAATGTGTTGTTGTAGTATAACTGCTTATGTCCATATCTGTAGCAGGTTAGCAAGTCGGTTAGTAGTGCAGACATTGGTACTTTTTCGTCTGGGTAATTTGTTGGGTTGTATGAAGTATTCACTGAGATGCCTTGGTCAATGTACTTCTGCAAGATTGCAGTAAGTTTGATATAGCCTTCAGGAGACTTCTGGTCCCACAACAAGTCGTATTTGTTCTTCAAGTGGTGAATGCCTGGAACAACTTGTTTCATAATGCCGTCTTTTGACTGCTTCTCTGACACAAGCGCACGAGGGGGTTCAATACCGTTTGTTGAGTTACTGATTTGTGCAGACGTTTCTGCAGGCATCAATGCCATCAGCGTAGAGTTACGAATACCATACTTCTTCAAGTCGTCACGCAAACCATCCCAGTCAACTTTGTCTGAATGTGGTACTAGCGAATCGACATCTTTCTTGTATGTATCTACTGGCAATACGCCTGTGTGATACTTAGTCTCATATGACAATGGGCAAGAACCTGCTTCTTTTGCGAGTTGTACAGATGCTTTAATCAAATAATATGACCAGTGTTGCGCCCACTCATCAACAAGTTCAAATGCGCTTTCGCCATAGTTCACACCATTCTTTGCAAGGAAATATGCAAAGTTGATAATGCCAACACCTAGAGGACGACGGTTCATTGTACCGATTTCAGCCGCACGAACTGGGTAGTTCTGATAGTCAAGCAATGCATCAAGTGAACGTACTGCAATCTCACATGTCTTTTCCATCTCTTGAGGAGTTTTGAATGCACCCCAATTGATAGCAGACAATGTACAAAGTGAGATTTCACCATCTTCGTCATTGATATCATTCAATGGCTTTGTTGGCAAGTCAATCTCACAACACAAGTTAGACTGCTTAATCGGAGCAACTTTTTCGACAAAGGAACTATGTGTATTAGCGTTATCTACATTCATAATGTAGATGCGACCTGTATCTTTACGTTCAGTTACCAATGCACTGAAATAGTCCTGTGCCGAGATAGTCTTCTTCTTAACAGAACGAGAACGCTCATATTTCTCATAGAGTTCAGCAAATTTATCTTGGTCAGCAAAGAATGCATCATACAAGTCAGGAACTTCATCAGGCGAGAATAGAGTAATATCGCCGCCAGTAATCAGACGAGCATACATCAATTTGTTCAACTGAAATGCATAGTCCATTTGACGAATGCGGTTGTTCTCGGTACCTTTGTTGTTCTTCAAGACAACTAGGTCTTCAAACTCCAAGTGCCAGCCAGGAAGATATACTGTTGCCGCACCACCACGAACACCGCCTTGCGAACAAGACTTAACTGATGCCGCAAACAACTTCAAGAATGGAATTAGACCAGTATGCATTGCATCGCCATTGCGAATAGGTTGACCCAATGCACGAATGCGACCAGCGTTAATACCAATGCCTGCTTTCTGTGAGATGTAACGCACAATAGAGGAGGATGTTGCGTTAATGCTATCCAGGCTGTCATCGCTCTCAATCAATACACAAGAAGAGAACTGGCGTGTAGGCGTCCGTAGACCCGCCATAATGGGCGTAGGCAGAGACAACTTGAATGTTGATACTGCGTCATAGAATTCTTTAACCCACTTGAGACGGTCTTGACGATACGCTGAGAACAGCGTAGCACCAATCATCATGTACATTACTTGTGGTGTTTCGTAATACTCTTTAGTAACACGATTCTGCACCAAGTACTTACCACGCATTTGTTCCATAGCAACGTATGTGAAGTCATTGTCACGGGTGTAGTTGATGTATGCACCTAGTTCATTAAGTTCATCTTCAGTATAGAGTGTTAGGATTTCTTTATCATATTTTCCATTTGCAACATTACGCTTTACGAGTGTCAAGAAGTCGAGTGGTTCAAACCCACCATAAACCTCTTTCCGCAATGTATAATTTACTAGACGACCAGCCACAGTTTGATAGTTTGGTGTCTGTTCACTGATTAGGTCAGCCGCCGCTTTGATTAGTGTTTCTTGAATATCTTTTGTTCTAATGCCATCATAGAATGATATATGACTTCTGATTTCTACTTCAGAAGCAGATACATTTGAGATTCCTTCACAAGCCCACATTACAACTTTATGAAACTTATCAATGTCGAGAATCTCTTTCTCACCACTTCGTTTCTCTACTAAAATTCCTCGTGCATTCATTTTTTCCATATCCCCTATACTTTCTTCCAACTTACAAATTTTGCTTTTGCGGCAAGTCCTTGATACGAATTATTGCTGATTATCTTCATTAGTTGGACTGAAGATGCACCCGCAAGTACCATGTCATTGATATCTTTTTCTTTTACTATTTCTGGAAAGAAACAGACACTAAATCCAGCGTCTATTGTCTTCTTGATAGTATTCACAATCTCTTTATTTCTCGGTTCATTATCGTAAACGAAAACAGTTTTTTCTCTGTCAAACATGTCGAGTGGAACATCAGCACCACCCATCGCAAGACAGTTATCTAAAAATAGACTATCAATAGGACCTTCTACAATTATTGTTTGCTTAGACTTATCCCATAAATCTAACCCATATACCTTCGGCGTGGCTTCATCAAATCGAACTGTAATATAACGCAGATTGTTCGATTTGTCAAGGGTTCTTCCTTGTGCCGCAAATATTTCGCCCTTGTCATTCCAATAAGGAATAACTATCCGCTCATCATCTTCAGGTAGATTTTCGTACCCATCTGATAACGAGGTGACCCACTGCTTGTAACATTCAGTGTAGTAAAGTCTATTGTATTTTGACTTTGGAATTTTTCTCTGTTTGAGATACTCAACTGCCTTGTGTTCGGCTGGTAAAGTATCTATACGGCAAAGTCCAGGGATTTCTGGATTTGCTTCTACTTTTTTGGAAAACTTTGGTGCCGAGAAGTCGAATAAATTTTCGGGTGTTTTCTTAGACACACGCCCGTGACCTGTCGCACCTTCTTTGTATTTCTCCATCGCATACTGACTGTACAGTGATGGGTCCATAGACTTAATGAAGTTGCCGATAGATTGGGATGCGCCACAGTTGTGACAACGAAAGTACAGTGCGTTCTTTCGGTCGTAGATGTAGCCTCGTGCTTTGGATTTGCTAGATGTACTGTCACCACAGATTGGACATCTGAAGTTGTACAAATTGTTGCTCTTGCGAACAAACTTGGCAAGTCTTGGACTTAGTAGCCCAACGTACTTGTGGTCAATATATGCAGTCATACGTCCGCCCATAAAAAAAGTGTCATAGTCATTGTATAACTATAACACTTCTATGGAGATTTGTCAAGGACTATTTTTTTCTATTTTTCTCAACAGCGTCTAACAATACGAACAAGTCTCTTGTACTCTCTCTTACTTCATGTGCAATTATTTTAACATCTTCTCGCATCTCTGTCAAGTCTTTATTTGCCTGTAAGTTGAGTTCCGACATTTCAACAATAACTTTTAATGCCCAAAACCACCAGACAAAGCAAATGACAATAGCAAATGCTACTGCAACATATACAATGTATGTTATATCTACAATATTAAAATAGAACAGTATGCCAAATAACAGTAAAAAAAATACTGGTGATAATGCACCAAATATCATCCATTTATTACTTTCGCTTATTGTCTCTTGTATTTTTTTCTCTGCGTTTTCCATTTGCGTGGGTCCGGTATTTAGAGTTGCTAAATTCTACAGACCCTTCATTACTAGTGCAATGATAACAGAGATTGCCGCGGCGACAATTGTTGCTGTAGATGAAAATATTAGTTTAAGTGTTGCGTGTTGTGATTTTTGCAATAGGTCTGATATGTCATCTAGTTTAGTCTCAACCTTGGTTAATCTGCCTTCCAGTGCTGAATAACGCATTGCACACATATCAACGTGTACTTCAAGGTTTTCTTTTTCAATCTGTGTTGTAGACATATCGCTCTATCCTTTATTGATATTCAATGTTATTTATTAACGACCGTAGCGCAGATACATCATAGCACCTGTCTGACTGTCCTGTAAGATGATTGGTGCTTTTGGGTGCTTCAATCCATAAGAACGAATGTCTTCTGCATTGTCGCTTTCGCCAACGTAGTCAAACCACTTAGCGTATTTCTTCTTACCCATACGGGCTTTCATGAAAGATGAAGTGGGAACTTTGAATACCTTAGTGCCTGCAAAATCCATTGGGGTATCAACCATAGCAACATCACCAGTTGTAGTTGATGCAGACATGTCTTCAGAAATCATTTGCTCTTTTGCAGTAAACTCTAAAAATTTACGCTTAGTAGAGTTCAACTCTGCAATTGCATTGATTTGCTCTTCAAGTTGTTCTAATGTAGCATTAGTCTCTTTGCCTTCTTTCATCAAGTAAAGAGCGGCGGCGAAAGATAGTAGTTTGGATTTGCCTGCTGGAGACTTTTCCATAATCTTTTTGATGTTCTTAATCACAACATGGAATGATGTGAACGAATTCTTTTCTTCTTGAGTTTTTAGCGTGTTTCGCTTACGCAAAACCACACCATCCTCATTGATGATACCCAACTTGTATGCATCCCATTCAGTGAATGATTGTGATATCAACTTAACAAATTGATATGTGATGATTGCGTCAAATAAACCAGCCATTTATAACTCTCTTAATTTTTCTGCTACAACAGTATTTATACCGACATTACTCTCTATAATGTCGATTCCGTGTATACCTCTAACTATTCCAGGCATATAACCTAAATATACCAGAAATGTTTTTAGTTCTTTCCATTGATAACTAGGCATCTTCGTAAAAAGAATACGAACACTTGCCTCTGCACCAAATACATTATTAAGAACGATAATGTGATTAAGCAATAGTCGTTCTTTTAATTCTCCAGTAGTCTGAAACTTATTCAACAGTCTACGAATATACTTTATGTGCTTCCAATCTGCATCGAAAGCATTTATACCATCTTCTTCTACATCTGGACTATCATAATTTTGCATAGCGTATAGAAGAACATTCTTCTCGTTCAAATTGTATAATTTCATTTTTAATAGTCTGTGTCCATTTCGTATAATACAATATCAAATGCGGCAGTTACCTTCGCACCCGCATCGGGTGAATAACCAACCACACGAACATCCAAATCAGTCTTCTCTGGCAGTGCTAGAGGAATTGCAAATTCATATACATAGTTGTTTTGATATATATTAGCAATGTGCTGAATCCTAAATGGTTTATAGTTTCCTTCATCATCTAGGGTACGACCAAAGAATTCGATAATCATATCCTTGTCTGCGGAGGCAGAAGCGGCACCCTTTAGGACGAGTCCAGTGTAGTTACGAGGTATTGTATAAACGCACATTAGAGTTTGTGCATTTCCAGGTTGAATCCCCATTACAGTTGTACCACTAGCAGTTACAGTGATTAAACCAGCATTAGTTGTCGTTTCGACAACTGCACGATATACACGCTTGAATTCTACAGAACCAGTAGCACCTACTGCAATAGTTTCATCAACCCTATCGTAATTTGCATCAAGTCCAGATACGGTAATAGATTTACCTGTATCACTAGCACCAACAACAGTCAGTACTTTAGGTGTATCAAATACGCTCCAAGGATAGATGCCATCAGCACCATCCCAAATAGTTTTGGATGTAGTGTCAATTCCAATTCTTGCACCAAACTTATGAATATGCGAAACTTTAGGATGACTGCCTAGAGCAATATGCATTCTTTCGTCATTTAGATATCGTCCCATTACTTAAACCCCAACTCTTTTAGTTTAGAAATAGTCTTAGTTGTAGACGTATGGTGAATGCCTATGCCACCTTTTGCTTCCCATTCATTGATGTTCTTTATATAGTCATCAATAAGAATGTTAGGCATACCATTCGTTACTGCCCACTTTTGTTTGTCTTCCCGAGGAACTAGTAGAATCCCCTTTGGTTTTGTCATCAGATTTTTTGCAACCCATTGCTTTTTCTCTGGCTTGCTTGTAGGCATCCTCTTGCTTGGTGTAGATAGAATGTACGGGCTGTACTTTCCGATAAATCTCCACAGGGCGAGTCCATCCGACATAGGTTTGAGATTGAACCAAAATTTGTCTACTCCTTTAAGAATGTCCCACTTTTTATCTTTTTCGTTATGTTGCCCTTTAGCATTGAACGCTTGGTCGAAACCAGCATCTTCAAGTGCTTTGTTTGCACCACCGATAAAATCGACAAGGACCATATCCATGTCGCAGTAGATTTGCGGCAGATTTAAGTCAGCCGCTTTCGCTTCACTGAGTATGTCCTTGAGCGTTTTCACTTTGTAATTCCTTAATATTCTGAATCTTTTTCTTCTGGGTCAATTGTTACATTACCCTTCTTGACTGTTTTTTCTTCTTCGGACTCTGTTTTGATATCCGTTTTAATTGTAACTGGATATTCTTTTCCGCCGAATGTGAATTTCTTCTTGCCTGCTTTTTTAGCGGCAGAAGCGGCAACAGTAAAGTCAGATGCATCTTCTTTTGCAATCTCTTCAGGAATTGCAAACTTTGCTTCTGTAATAATAGGTTTTACTTGCATGTCTCTGTATGCTTGTGCAACTTGATTGATTTTACTCAATGTTGATTTGACAGAAGACACAGGTGCGGCTGCAGGAGTAGGAGTAGAAGTTTCAACAACAACAGCGTCTGGTTGTTTATTCATCATGTCTCTGTATGCTTGTGCAACTGCATTTAGTTGTTTTGCTGTGGTATCGTTTGCCATGATGGGTTTCCTTATTGAATGTACATGTTAAGTTCATAGAACTTGTTGTCCAAGTTTGCGATTTGGACTTGCAATGCTTTACGTTGCTCTTTCCCATCTTTCATCAACTTGAGTGAATATGAATTTGTTTTACCTTCGCTAGGCTTCTTAGGACCCATTGCAACCTTGCGGTCATAATCGTCTGCGTCTACTTCGTAGCCACGCTTCATAGCAACTTCTACTGCATGTTGAATTGCAGAAGAGAATGTTTTGTGCTTGACGGTATAGCCGCCATCTTTTGCTTCTGCAACAGTCATAATGTAATCTGCGATTTTAGCAACAGGCGCATTTGGGTATGCTTTGATTGCACCGTCAAATTCTTTCTTGACCATTGCTTCTGCGTCTTTAGGGTTGCTACCCTTCTTGACTAAATGTGCGACAACTTTCTTTGCATCAACTGCTTCAGACAAGTCTGCTTCTTTAATAACTTCTTCGTATGCTGGTTCAACTGATAGTAGACCTTGCTTAGACTTAGGAACATTCAATGCCTTGATAGCAAAGAGTTTCGCACTATACAAGTCTTTAGCATCTTTATCTTTGTAGATTTCTACTTGCTTGCCATTGAACATTGCAATCCAACCAGCAAGTTTCTCTTCATCAAGTTCAACTTCTTCTTTGATGCCCAAACGCTTCATGTGCTTCTTAACAACATCACGAGCATCACCCGTTGCATTCTTTTTACCTGCAACATACAAGTCATCAAACAACTCATCATCCCCAACAACAGCACCAAGTGCCTCAATAGCATCATCGCCATTACGACCCAACTTGATTGGCTTGCTCATCAACTTCTTAAAGTCAGCCATCAATTTTGGAGTATCTGGCAGATGCCATGTACCTTCTTTGACTACTTCTTCGGATGCTTCACCCATGCATTTGCCTTCAGCCATGCACTTGCTTTCTGTTTTGCAGTCAGCACATGTTTCAAATGCTTCTGCTTTTGTTTTTCCTTCCATAATATCTTTAGCGATACCTGAAAGTACTTTTGTTAGTTTGTCGTTAAACATTGTTATTGCTCCTTAATTTTAATCTTTAAATCTGTCTTACCTTTGATGATTCTATGATACTCAAAGGATGAAATCTCAATCTCATCGCCTTCTGAGAGAATCATTGGAAGTTCATTATCTCGCTGGAACATCCAACCCTCACCCTCAAGTATCACGACAGTTCTATCTTTCTTGTCTCTATGCCATACTAACTCACTTTGTTCAGTTTGGCAAGAGAAAATTCGAATATCTTTGTCTTCTATGTATGGATTTACCAAAAGAAATCCCCACCCCCACTTAATCCAAGTTCTTTCGCATACATCGGTAGTCTGCATGACCAGTAACCTGGAGTTGTTTTATCATTCTTGTTATCACAATCATGTCTTGCTACAAATGATGCTCTTGCTTCTGGGTCATCAATCTTTGCTTTCAGACCAGAAGTATCACCAAATGAAACTTTTACGACATTACCTTTATCATTCTTAACGTACACATAGAACTTCTTAGAACCACCACGCTTCGGTGAGTTGAGTTCGACCTCTTCATCAATCCACTCTTCTACAAGAGGAATATCAAGAGGGACGTACTCACCATCGTAACGAGCAAATTCACCAATATCAGTACTCTCTAGTAAGTATTTATCCAACCCCTCAGAGACGACATTTAGTTCTCTTGCAACATCAAAGAGTTCATAGTACATCTCAGAATGTGGGCGATAGATACTGTGTAGGGGTTGATTATTTTCTACTGCGTAAAATACAGATTCGGTAGCAAGAATCTTTCTCGCAAACTTTGCTAATGTTCTTGCATCAAGTGAACCACTTGTCCAACGCATCATTTCACTAGCCCAATATTCAAGACCATGACGACCTTTGGGGTCTTCATCTTGTTGTAGTTTGATTAGTGCTTGCGCCGCTTTTTGGTACTTATCTTTTTGACCAGGTAGTTGAGAAATAAATTGCTTAACCCACTGTGGTGCTTCTTCAAGTTCACCTGGGGTTGCTTTCTTGTAAGACTTAACAAGTTCATCAGTACCATATTCGAGAGATTCTCTATAGTATGCATCCTGACGTATTTTTAGGTTATCGTCTTTTGTTCTAAGTTCAGATGGATTGTAAGCACGGTTTCTGTGAATAGAACGCACTTCTGCATCAGTAACACGCTCAATGGATTCAATATCATCCATACGCTTGAGTGTCAAACGAATTGAAGAACGTACTTTAGAAATGCTTGTAGACCACAAGAAGAATTCTGGGAAGCCTTTAATCTTCACTGCATATGGTACAAAACGTACTTGAACATCCTGATATGGGTCATCGTCAATGCCATCACCATCAACATCACCGATTTGTGGCAAGTCGTTTGATGTTACTTCTGCAATGTATGCTTCACGAACATTTTTCAACTTCTTCTTCTCAGTCTTCAAACCCGCATCAATCTTAGCACGAATTTCTTTTGGTAATTCTTTGTAGTGGTACAAGGGAACACTATCAGCAGATGGTTCAGAACCTGTCATCACCATTTGCATTTCATCATTGTAGTGTTGAGGACCTGTCCACTCTTGTCCGTCAGCAGTGTAATGTCCTTCAGACTTCCATGAATGCTCTTTACCATCATCAGTCTTTTCTTCTAGTGGGTCAAACTCTTGCACTTGTAGTTTTGTGCTTGAAGTTGCAAAGTTCTTCTTACGCATGACTGTCTTCGCAACCATGTCTAGTTCTTGATTCTTATCATCCCACTTCAGTACGAATGGCATGTTTACATCAGTCTTAATATCGTTAAGTACTGCTTCTGCGTCTGGACCTAGTTGAGCAATCTTCTTACCATACTGTGCGTATGTCTGCTTGAACAGACGAACTAGTTCAGCATTAGTAATTTGAGTTTTGTTACGGGCATCATTCACACGGTCCAAGAAATGTCGTGTAAAGTTTACGTCAATACCAACTTTTGCAAACAACTTGTCTGCATACTTCTCAATAGCGTTTAGATGTGCTTGTGTAATCTCACCTTCTTCAGTAAGTTTTACACGTTCACGCAACATATCAAATGACTTCTTAGTGTAGTCTTTGAATTCTTCTGCAAATAGTTCATTGATGTTTGCTGGAGCCCAATCTTCATCTAACTCTTCATCAATGTTCCATGCTTCATTTTGTTCTTTTGTTTTGCTGTTGTACATCTTCCAAGCAGTAGCGTACATGACTTCTGCCCACTTGTCGCCGTACTTGTCTTTGAATGATGCTTTAACTTTAGGGTCTTCAGTCCACTTCAGAATCTTATCATCTGGTGGCGCTTTTTCTGAGATTTGTTCACCCGATTCACTCAATAGCATTTCGTCAAATAGTAATTCAAACATTTCGTTGATTGCGGCAAGTTTCAATCCAGTACGAATTTTATTGAAGAGTACACGCTTATCAGTGACACCTATTGTGTCAGGTACACCCGCAACGAAACCTTTTTGTTTCTTTCCTTTTTCGTCTACCCAATCATCAAAGTGACCATCTGCCGCAAGTTTGCGTAGAACAGATGCAGACATTGAATCGGCAGTCATCTGTTTTGCTTCATCAGAATCTGGGTCTGCACGATTGCCTGCGGATTTAATCTGTACACCATTTTCGAATTCATAGAATCCATGGCGACCTTTTACACCATTATATTTGTTTAGTAATGTATCAAACTCTGCAACTCTGTCACCACCAACAACCATAGTAATGTTTGTGTAGCCCATGTCATAGAGTTTGGTGATTGCGTCAAAAGATGTTTTGACTGATTTATCACCACTAATGCCTTTAGCGTAAGCACGAAATATCTTACGCATGAATTTTACTTTATCAGTAAAAGACAACGGATTCTTTTTTGGGTCCTCGGACTGTGATGGAAATACCATCAAGTCAGCACCCTGCGCCCGAGCAATATCGTCAGCCGCTTTAAGCAACTTCTCATGTCCTGTAGTTGGTGGATTGAATCTACCAAACGTGAACACAACCTTTTTTTCGTCTGCTTCTTTTAGTTGTTTAAATTTTTTCATTATCCGTTATCCTTTATTGATGTTCACTTAGACCAATTTTTGGCGGCAGTAAAGTTGTTATAGGAAAATGTCAGCCTATCAACTAACTTAACTGCGCTCCCACCGATTTTATCGACTGCTACGAAACCCTCTGGTTCTGTTACTTCAAAACCATTATCAGTTCGATTGAAAGTTTTAGTCAACTGTTTAACACTTTCAAGTTTTCGAACAACCAAAAGTTTGGCTTCAACAATCAATGAATAGAAGTCAAAAACTGCACTCAAAGTCTTTTGATATTTTTGCAATAACCTGACATATTCATCACGCAACTGCGCTTTTTGTGTCTTTGCTTTGTCCGTCTTCACTTTGGCAATTTGCTTCTCATTAAAATAGTTTTCAATATATTTAGTATATTCAGTACTTGCAGATTTAGGGTCAACATTCTTCTGGTCACGGATTTTAGAGTTAATAAATGTCTTAACACTAGCACCAGCAATACTACCAGATAGTTGCTCTTGCATTTTAAGAAGTTCTGCAAATTCTTTTGAGTTGATTCCTCGGAATGCTTTGCCCATTTTTGAAAGCACAACATCCAATTCTGTTGTCTCTTTTTTCGTTAGTGTACCAGAACCTGATACATCTCTGTAAGACGCATCTTGATACCATACATCTTTTGATTGACCAAGACCAGATACATCAATGTTGAATGATGCACTCATGTCCTGTAGTGTTGGACCACCTTTGTACTCGGTGTGAATAATGATACCAATCTCGGCATTCTTAATCTGTTTTGCCAAGTCTGAGTTCTCAGGGACAGCATACACAATGGTGTTTGGTTGAAACGTGATTAGTTTCTCGCCATTGATTGTCTCAGATTTCAAATCCTTTTTAGTATACATCAAGTCACCTTGATACACAGACTTACCTAGATTCAATTTCTGAAGATTGTCAAATGCCGATTTTAGTTTAACTGCAAGGTCACCTGAAGTGTCTGCATCAATGTCAGCATGTGACTTATATGTCTTTGGGTTTTTGTTGAAGATGCCTTTTTTGGCAACAAAGAACTTACCATCTTCTGGGTCTGTACCAAAGAAGACAGCAGGTGCGCCATCCCACTTGACTGTGATGTTTACTGAAGACGCCGCATCACCTTGAAGCATATCACGCAATGAACGCAAAAAGTTGACAGCCGCACGACCGCCAACGATACCGTTGTTAAATAGTTCATCTTCAAGATGCTCCAAGTGAAGGTTCTTACCTTCAGCCGCTTCATCTAATTGTTGGAATTGTGAGAAACTTTTCATCGACTTACGACCTCTACATTACGATTGATTCGTGATTTCTTAACAGCAAGAACACGCAGTCCAGGTACTTTAGAACCCTTGCGTGAACTGTCATTGCGAATTAAGAAATACACTTCATATTCACCCTTTAACTCTCTGGGACTTGTAATAATCTTTGTTACGTCAATTATAACAGATTCAGTATCAGCGTCAATGGTATATTTTCCGTTGTATGTTTTTTCTAGCACACAACCATTAGGGAGAATGTCTGTACCAAATACGACATTCTTGACTTCTTTGGCATCTGCTTTGACTGCCAAGTTTGGTGTGATTGTAAACACTGAGCGAACTGAAGGATGTGGTTCAACTTTGACTGTACCCTTCTTCTGTTCACGCTCTACAATCTTCTTCATTGTATCGCCCCAATAAGAATCAGCAGACTCCCACATTTCTGCTTTGTCTTTTTTGAGCGACAACGGGTAAACATTACCATCAGCATCAAATACGTTTACATCAGACTTCTTACGGTCTTTTGTATCGCCACCGACTGCTTCAGCACGGACTGCTTGAGGGACTGTAAATTTGCTTGAACCTGCACTGAAGACAAGATTCAAAGGACCGTTTGATAGTGCATCATTAATCATCTGAATGAGGATGTACTCATTCTCTACGCCTGCACTTGCTTTACCTTGCTTAGACTTTGGAGCGGCACCAATTGCGAATTTCCCAATACGAACCATACCGACTGAGGATGAACCAAAGTCAGGGTCGTAGAATGCACCGAATTGTGCTAGATGGGATGCTAGTTTTTCTAGGAGGGCAACACGATTCTCGTTGGTGAGAATCGAAAAGCGAGAACCGCTGATTGCTTTAAAATCTTCATAACCAATCTTTGCACATTCTGCTTTGAGAACGTCAAGACTGTCAGGTACGTTGAATGATTCTTTTGCTTCTTTTAAGAATTGACTGATGGTTTTAGATGCCATGTGGGATGCTCCAATATTAAGCGATATTCAAGTAGATATTCACTTATATTTATAAGACTTCTAACCTGCCATGTTCATCAGTCGTATAATAAACTGCTTTAAAATTATACTCATTAATAATATTATTACACCCACTACAAGGCTTTGCAAGCCCGTGAACATACTCATCAGAGAATTTATCAGGATGCTTCACACGAACAACATACAATTCACAATTCGACAAGATATCAGCATAGCCCATACGAATGCACTTTTTAATTGCGTCTGCTTCTGCATGTAGACAATGTTGACCATCACGGTAGCCACTGTTCAACATGATTGGATGTGTCTTATATGAGTTTACACCTACAGCAAGCAACTTGCCTCTACGGACAACCCCTGCGGCAAGTTTAAAGCGACCACCTGTACCCAAAGTTGATACTGCATGTTTTTCTAGGTACTTCAGAATTTTGGGTTGTATCAATTTAAATCACTGTTCCTCTGGGTTAAGATATCAACATAAAGATAGTTCCAACAAACATTAAAATACCCACTAGGGGTAATGTAATGCGCTGAAGTCTAAGATATTTTTTGTTACTTATCATTTTTGTTTCACCCCCTTAAAGGTAGAGCGGACCTGTCCAGCGAACTTCATATACATCATCAAACAGATTACCACGGGCTTTGTTGCGGGCAGGAGCATTGAAGCCAGCGGCTTTCAGAATGTCACCACGCTTGAACTTTGCATCATCGTCAGTATTGACAATGAAACCCCAAACACTGCGATTGGTAAGAATCTTAATGTACTTGTTACCAGGACGAACTTCAAGTCCGTTGATAAACTCATCAGCCATACGGGCTTGGACTTCTGTGCGGTTCTCAAGACCTTGAAAATTTAGATAGTCAGCAATGACCATCTGGCGAAGAGTTTCGAGGGCGTTTGTCATTTGTTCATTCATAATATATTCTCTCTTTCATCACGTTACATATACAGTATAGGGCAGAACGATAGTCTTGTCAAGGACTATTTTGGTTTAATTGCACATTGTTTCAAAGCACTCAACAGCCAGCGCACGTTCTTGACGGAACGCTTCCTTTTCCCACGGCAAGTCCATGTACTCAGTATTGCTTGAGACACGAGACCGCTTCCAACGCTGGTTGTAGTCTCTATCAAGCCAGATTTCTTTTCGTGCATACTGCTTCACATGCACCATCTCATGACACACTGTACTAATTAAGTCGTACATTCCCATACCACTCTTAATCTCCAGTTCAAAGTCACGATTTGTGTCACCCATCATGCAGTAACCCATAGCGTCTTTTAGATTCTTTACTTTAATCTCAATGTCTAGGGTTCTGAGACGGGGCATCATTTTACGAATACAAAATGCTACAGTCTGTTCAACGATATCTCGCTCAAACTTCTTACCGCCAGTAACTATCACCTGATTCATGCGTTTTTCTCTCTATTGCAGACAACGGGAAACTCTCAACTACATGGATAGTATAGTAGATTTGAGGGAGCATGTCAAGGAAAACCAGCCAACGTAAGTTGTTGATTTTATTGAAGTTCTTAAAATAGTTGGATTTATTTTGGTTAGTGAACACTAACTTTGATGAATTTTGGGCAAAAAAAGAGGGCGATGCCCTCTGTGGAAGAGAAACATCACCCTCTCAGGTGTCTATCGAATGCGGGTGGAAACCCCTACCAACGACTACATGCGCCGCGACCCGCTTTTCCTTTACTAGGATTGATTTGTACAATAAATGCTCCTACACTCCAAAGGCGATTATTTTGTACCTCGCCCAATTATTCTTTTGACACCTACTAACACTCACCCACACATTATGATTAATATTATTTATATGGCATTATACCAAAGTCAGGTGGGTTTTCACCAAATAATTTTGGTTATTTTTACTATTTGCAATCGAATACGGATATGTCCAAGTTGAAGGGAACATCAATAGACGACCTTTCTTTGCACTGACAGTATTCTGAACATCAAAGAAACCAACCTCAAAATCTTCATCATCAGTCAAGAACCAGATGAATGTAAGATAACGTCTTGCTTGTCCATAGTTCGTAATGTCGATATTAGTTTCACGAACATCATTATCATCACGGAACTGATAAACATAAAGGTCTTCAATCATACTACGTTCAGGAAAGATTGATTGATGTGGCATTACTGCCTTTGCATAAACAGGCAATGTTGCTTCAATGATTTTTCTCTGTGTTACAGAAATCTCTTCAAATGCCGCACTCATTTCAATATTGAGGGAAACAAACTTCTCTCCATTTGCACCACGAACAATATGATTGTCTGCATTTTCTAAAAACTTATTAATAATCTTATCGCAGTATTCTGGTGGCAATGCATCATCAAATACTTTGATATATTTTGTCAAACGGAAATCTGGCTTCTGCTCTTCTCGTTCCGCAATCTCACCAGTGAGTTCAAATTTATTTTTTAAATCAGAAACTGGAGTATCATATTTTTCTTCAAGTGAGATTGCACTTGCTTTTTTACCAACAGAATTACTTCGCATTATTTACTCCTTCAACCAAAAACGTTGGTGTGTTTCCTTGAAACCCACTACCACCATTAAGTTTTTCAGTCAATGCTGTTGCTTCTTGTAGAGACAAGCCCTGTGCAACATATTGATTCGTTTGCTGTTCGAGAACAGCGAAGGCGGCTTGAATTTGCACTACTTCATACATTGTTGAATTTTCCACTGAATTTGTTCCTTTTCTTTCCACTTAAACTAAATGCTTCATCTGCAACTGCTTGACCAAAACTAGACTTATCGAATGAAGGACCTGTATCAACCAAATCATCTTGCGCTTCTTGTTCACAGTCATACAGTCGCATCTTGCTTCTGTCTACACCAACAACAAATCGTTTGTGTAGACTTGGGTCACCGTATCGGTTCTTCAACTGCTTAATCATAATCTGACCAAGAGATTCAAGTTCTTCCGTACTAATCAAAGCAAACATAAAGTCTGCCGTTGCAGGTAGACCAAATGACTCTGAGGTATCTTCAAGACCAACATCAGAGTTGGAGAAACCACTACGAGTAGTTTGTGTAGCAGAAACGACAGGAACACCAAACTCTACTGCTAGACCACGCAACTCTTCTGCAATACTCTTAATCATAGTGTATGAGTTTGCATTGGCACCTGCTTTGATACGAGAAGAAGCACAAATGTTCAAATAGTCAATGTAGATGATATCTGGACGGAAGTTCTTCTTCAGGTTCAATTCATTCAACAAGTGACGGAAGTGACCAGCATGGGCAGATGCAGTAGGAAACTCTTTGACAATCAACTTACCTTGAGTCTTCTTTGCAACTCGTTCGATTTTTCTATCGTACATATCTTTGGATAAGTCAGATAGTTGGTCGATAGAAATGTCCAATAGGTTTGCATCAATACGTTCTGCAATTTTCTCTTCTGCCATCTCCATTGTGATGTACAGAACATTCTTACCGATAGATAAGTTTGCACCTGCACAATGACACATGAACAGAGATTTACCAACACCAGTACCAGCAAGAGCAATATTCAATGTCTTGTTTGGAATACCACCTTTGGTGATAGTATTCATCAACTCAAGGTCAAACGGAATCTTCTCTTCTACCCGATGATAGAAGTCAAATCGTTCATCTGACTGCTCAAGAAAATCGTGACCGATGTGACTATCAAAAGAGACCCCAAGAGCATCACTAAGAATTTTAGGGATTGCACCCTTTTCTTGTGACGCCTTTTCACCACCTGATTGGTCGAGAATTTGGATTGATTCCATAACAGCATTATAGACTGCCTTCTCTTGACACCATTCTTCAGTTTTCTCTAGGAGCCAAGTTTGGTTTTCTTGGCTGTCTGAGTTTTCGAGGGCTCCCGAAATGACTGAATTTGTTGCTCCGATTTCTGCTTCAGAAAGTGGTTTTTCACCCAACCCAATGATAATACCTTCTTTCGTAGGTACAGCATTATAGCGGTTAATGTAATCATGAACCTGACGATAAACGAGTTTCTCAGAATTGTCGTGAAAGTATTCTTCTTTGATGAAGGGGATGACTTTTCTGGCATAGTCTTCATTGAGAAATAGGTGTTTCAGTATTTGAGTTTCTAGCCGCATCTTTGTTCTTACTCTCCAAATCATGTTCAATAATGTCAATCAGGATATCACCCAAGACATTTTCAAAATTATAAAACTGCTCGTCCCCTAAATCTGCATCTTGTAGATTCATCGGTAAGGAGATTATATCATAGTCAAACACCATTGTCAAGCGTTCATCTTCATCAGTATTGATATCACCTTCGTCTGGATTGAATCCAACTTTACCATAGCGATAAATTACGTCCTTGTATTCGCCTTCGACAATCTTGACATGCATCTGGTCGCCCTCAGGCGCAAGTACGAACTCATACATGCCCTTTGGGTCAATCGCACCATCATCATACGTTCTCATCATCATTCTCCACAAGTGTTAATTCTTCTTCGTCAAATTGCGCCTGCAATTCTTGATACTCTTCTTCAAGTTCTTCTTCTGAAGGTTTACCGTACATGAAATTCTTAATAACAAACTTTTCAAGTTGTTGTAGAATATCATCAGTAAAGTACTTCTCTGGTGCAGAGTTGATTGCTTTACCGAATTGCTTTGAACCATCAGGTAGTTCATAGCGTGTAGATACTTTCTTAAAGATGCCAGATTCTTCTGCAAGTTCAAGTAGACCGTAGTATCGTGACAAACCTTTATCGTAAGTAACGAGTACTTCAACCATCTTGTTTTCTTTGGTCAAACGTGATTTGTGGTTCACGACTTTAATAATGTTACCGACAATTTCAGTACCATCTTTTTCTTTCTTCTTTGACAAGAACAAGATGTTTGATGCGGCATACTTTAGACCAGAGCCGCCAGACATTGCCTTCATTGGAATGTATGAACCAATAACATCATATGTGTGATTGGTAATCAACATAGGCACTTTTGCACGACCAAGTTTAAGTGTCAGTGTACGGAAGATACCACGAATCTTTGGTGCCCGTGTCATATCTCGCTTGTCACTACCACTCTCAGTGTCAGTCATTTCTTTGACTGTCGAAAGCATACCAAGACTATCTAGTACTAGACAGATAGGTTGACGTTCACTTTCTTTTTGTTCTAGGTATTTATCTAGTAGTTTGACACATTGTGTACCAAACTCTTCAATCGTTGCCACAGGAACAATAGCAATACGTTTAGTATCAATGCCACGTTCTGAAATCATATTCTTAGTCAATGCACTCTCAGATTCAAAGTAGATGACCCCACCAGTAGGATTATCTTTTAAGAATTTCTGGACTGCTCCTAGAATAAAGAAAGTTTTACCAGTTGCACTCTCACCTGCGAAAGCAGTAATTTTGTTGTTGGGAATCCCACCGAACAAACTTCCTGATACAAGAGCATTAAGCACATAACTGCCAGTATCAATATATCCATCTACATCTCCTGCTACAATACCATCTTCAACGACACCTGCGTATTCGTTGCCAATCGTCTTACTAAGACCGTTAAGAAAATCGCTCATTCTAACTCCATTCATTGTTGAGAATATAATACATTCTATCAGATAATAACCACTTTGTCAAGGACTTTTTACCAAGGTTTCTTAATTTTCTTAAATGGCTTTGAGATAGTATCTCCTGCTTTTTTGCCTGCGTTACCTACTGCTTTGCCTGTGTCTTTGACAACATCAACACCTTTGTCAACCACTTTAGTAGTTTCTTTTGCTACTGTGTTTGCGTCTTTGGTAACTGTTTTTGCAACAGTGTTTCCTGTATCAACAACAAACTCCTGTGCGGGCTTTGTATCTACGCTTACGCTTGCATCAACGTCTACACCAACACCAAGTGCTAGTTTACCGTCAATACCAACTGTAGCAACACCATCATCCATAGTAGCGCCGCCGCCTGCTTCAACGCCTACTTGTGCGCCAACGCTAACACCTGCTCCTGCTTGTGCGCCATTGCCTGAATCATCATAAGCACCAGTAGATGCACCTGCACCAACACTAGCACCAGCGATTGCACCTGCATGTGCTTCTGCACCATCTTTACCGACTGTTGCTTCAGCGCCAACATATGCGTGGGTTTCTGCGCCTGCGTGTGCTTCTGTAGTAGAAGTTACTCCACCAACTTTTGAAGTGTTTGATACGCCTGCTTCTACACTTGCACCTGCTTCAACGCTTGCGGATGCCGAAGCATTACCACCAGATACTCCAGCGGATGCACCTGCGTCTGCATGTGTGTCTGCACCAACGTGTGCTTCTTGTTCGCCAACTGCATTGTGGGTAGATGTGTCTACACCAGCATGGGCTTCAACACCTGCGCCTGCACTTACACTATCTTTGGTTTGTTCTGTACCTGCGGATGCACTAGCGCCTGCGTTATCGTTACCTACTTTTACTTCTTCAGACACTATGTTACTCCATTTCTCTAATTGCATTATTTACTTGGTCACTTGATACTACACCTTCACGCAACAGTTTTTGACGATTAATCATGTGCTTTGCTTGAATCTCTTCTTTGCTTCCACCAAAGTACGGTACACAATGTCCTTCTTCAATCATAATCTCAGTGACATTTTTATCTTCAACTTTGAAGTCACCCAAGATACGTCCAAACTTACCTTTTGCATCATACGCTTCACAGATTAGAACTTGCATACTACCAATTGGGAGTAAACTCTCAAGTCTATGTTTTGCGGCTTTTCCAAAAAGTTTTTCAACTTCGTCCGAGGTTCTACTTTCAGGTGTGTCGATACCCATAATTCGCACTCGCTCCTTATGGAGCCACACCCCGAAACCAAGGTCAATGTCAACGTCAACAGTATCACCATCAACAATCTTTGTAATTTTAACATCATAACTGTAATCGCTCATTTATTTTTTCTCCTTGAGTGCCCGTAGTTCGGGGTGGTTTCTATCATCTCTCACATCAGTTGGATATTCGACAAAATTGAATTCGCCAGTTTGCGCTTCATATTTCACCTCAACATCAGCAACCTTTACTTTTCTAACTTTATCAGGCTGTACTTCAGTTTGTTCCACTTTGCTATTTCGTGCATCATCTGTGGGAACAGCATTGTCTGGAACACTACTTCCCATTTCTGCATATTGCTCAGTGTCAACTGTCTCAACTCTTCTATTGGGTCTATCATTTTGCTTCTCTTTCAGTCCTTGGTTTGCGGCAATCAAAAGTAAAATTGCCAGTGGGTCAAAGACGAATATTAACATCAAAATAACAATTCTAACAGAATCATCTAGGTTCGCCTCAGCATCATCTCCATATATCATTTCGGAGATGTATTTTATTGGTCCGAATTCTGCTTCCAGTTTTCGATACGTTGTCTCTAACTCAAACTTCTTTTCTCTGAGTTGAGTCAACTGTTCTTCAAACTGAGCAATCTGAGTTGAGTCAACTTTGATTGTTCCAATCTCGGACTGTAGTCTCGCATTCGCATCTGTAAGCACTTTGACTTCTGCCAATTGTGCATTACGCAACTCTTCTACTCTTGCTCTAACATCATCAACTCGGTCTTTGTTTCTCTCACGAAATGCATCAACTGCTTGTGAAGTTTTGCTTCCCCATGCACCATCTGGTTTAACGCCAATCAACGATTGGACTGCTTTAGTATTTCCATCTGCAATATACTTATCCAATATGATAAGTGGATTTTGTGCTTTTGCTTCTTCAATTAGTTCTGCATAACGAGTATTGATATCTGCAATTTGTTTCTTATTGTTATCAATTTGGTCGTTTTGTTTCTCATTGTTTACAACACCTGCTTCTGACAATTCCATAATACGGAATTCAATCTGTTGCATCTGGTCTTCTGTTCGCTCAAGGACTGCCAAGTTTTGGTCTGCTTCAGAGGTCTGTTGAATATGTGCCTTAGAGAGAAAACCAAAAATTCCCATACTTGTAATAAGCATGAGAACGATTACTGCAACAACAAAATACGATTTCAGTAGAACATTTGCAGTCTTCCAGTTTCGATACAACCATGATGCAGTAACCAACTTTGCAACTTCAAGTGTAGAACCCATGATAGCAACGGGAAGTACAGAAGCCGCAAATATAGTTACAAGTCCAATGATGGAGTAATATGCCGCAACCGCAGACAATGCAAGTGCAACAAAGAACACTAGATAAGTCATTGCTCTGCCCGTGTGATTGCCAACAATTTATCAATCTGAGACTGAATTGCAGGACCACGATTCTCCCACTTAATGTATTCTTTGTCTGCTGACTTTAGCAGTTTAACCAGAAGAGGCATAATCAGTTTTTCAACTTCAAGCAACTTCTCTTTAACATCTTCTTCAACTTCAGCCTTGCGGATTTCAATCTCTTTACTCTGACCAGCGATTGCATCAAGCAACATATCAATCTTGTTTTCTAATCGACTGACACCCTCAGTGTTTCCTGCAACTGCTTCTGCAACTGCTTCAGATAGACCTGGGTCTGCTTGCTTTAAATTGACTTCAGATTCATCAACTGCGCTGAATCCAAAGTCTTCGGTTAAATTTAAATATTCCTGTGGTATGTTTGACATTACCAGAAGTCCTCCAATGAGACGCCTTGTTTCTCTGCTTTCCAGTTAATCGCATCAAGTATAACCTGCAATGGTTCAACATACGACTTAGAGAATTGCAACTCATAGTCAATGTAATCATGCAGTTTCAAGTCTTTTGGTAGACTTGACGGGAATGCAATAGTATTTTGCATTGATGGATTTGGTTCTTTCAAATACAAAAACCGAATCTTCTCACCCTCTTGTACGATTGGAAAACGCTTATCAAGACCTTGTTTTTTAATCATGTGATTATACACAAGAGTACCACGAACATGCATTGGTGTACCCTTAGTGAAAATACTTACGCTACTTCTATATTTAGCCAGATTGTTCACACCCCTTGGGAATGAAATCTCTTCGGGCGGCAACTTGAAGAATTGGTCTTTGAATGTACCGATAAAAGATTGAACCTCTGTTTCAGTACCTTGCATGATAATCTTCAGTGCTTCTTTAATCTTATCACGACATACGTTTGGTGTTGAAGATTTAACTGCTTCAATGCCCATGATTTTTAACTTAGGTTCAGCATAACGAACACCTTCCATATCATAAACATTTAGAATGTATCGTTTCTTTGCAGTCCAGATGCCCTTATCAGCAATTGCCTCTCGTGCCATCTGCATCTTTTGGTCAAACGCATTTACATACGAAGCAAGAGTTTGATAAGACTTATCAATAAACGGTTCAATTTTAGTGGTAGCCACTTTATCCAAGAAGGCAACGATTTTATCAGTGTCTCCTCCATTCGGATACACATTATCAACCAACTTGTTAAAACGGATATATACCGAATCTGTATCGGACGCAACGACATAATCTTCTCCTTCAGTTTTGAGCAATTTATTCATGTACTCGTTTATATATTTCTCAATCCAACGAATGCTGACCTGACCAGATAGAGTAATCGCTTCAGCCATACGCAAATCGTAGTGACGGAAGTACTGGTTACCGATAGCGCCATAAGCAGAGTTCAACTGAATCTTCTTTGCCATCTGCGTATTGTTATATGTAGATACCTTGTATTCTAGTTCTCTACGCTTGTCGGCATTCTTTTCGACTTGCAGTTCACTTTGCGCCTGAAGCATCATCTTCTTGTATCGCTTACGGTCATCATACATCTTCTGCATCATCTCAGGCAAGAAACCTTGCTTGTCAGTGCGAAACATTGCACCGTTTGCACAGATAGTCTTACCATCCAAATGAGACAGGTCAATTTCTTGATTGAGAAGCATATCAACATTCACGTTCATACGCTCATTTTGCAACAGCGTTTCTGGTGAAATATTGTACTGCATAATCAAGTGAGGATACAGAGAGTTCAAGTCAAAAGACATAACCCATTTGTGCTGACCAACTTGTGGGTCTTTCACATATGCACCAGCATACTTGTCATTCTTTGCAGTAGACTTTTTATCAGGCAGAACAATATAGTCTTTACGCAAGTGGTTGAAGATTAGAGTATCCCACATGCGAACCTGGGAGAATACGTCATTGATATTAACCTTAGCGTCATACGCAAGACCAATAACCATGTCAATCAACTTCATCTTTTGTTCAAGTTTATCAACAAGTTCAACGTCACGAATGTTGTATTCAATGTACTTTTGAAAGTCAGTCTTATACAACTGATGAAGGGTTTCTACTTCAGAGTAATCAAGTTTACGTTCACCAAGTTCAACGTGGCAAATGTAATCTAGGCGATAACTCTCTTGGTTGGTGTATGTAAATTTCTTGTACAGTTCAATGTAATCAAGTACAGAGATACCAGTCAAGTCATAAGAGATTAGAGTTCGACCCATCATGTTGACTTTGCGTTCGCCAACAATTTTCCAAGGCGAAAGACGTTTTGCATCTTTCTCACCCATGACCTTTGAAATACGATTGTACAGATAGGGGATATCAAAGAATTGAATGTTCCAGCCCGTGAGGATATCTGGCGCAACTGCTTCCCATACATCAAGGAACAAGCGACACATTTCGTACTCATCATCACAGTGGACGTATTCTAGTCGGTCATATGCACTACTGTCGAATGGTTGACAACCAAACACAAAGTACTTGCCTTTTGCTTTGAATGTGATTGCAGTAAGTTCTTCATCTGCTTTGTCTGGGTCTGGGAACCCGTTTTCTGAACCAACCTCAATATCAAGGTTAGCGATAACCATGTTGTATTTGTCATACTCAACAACATCTGGATATTCATCAGAGATATAGCAATATGTGTAGTTCTGATACCCGTAGATTTCAAAACCTTCTACGTCTGCATATTGCTTCACCCAATCACGAGTGTCACGAATGCCACCTGGCTGGATTGCACCAACAGGCTTGCCTTCTAGTGTTTTAAACTTAGTTGGTTTATTTGTAGGAATGAACAGCGTGGGTTTGTACGGTAGACGGTACTGTTTACGCTCACCTCTGTCATATTCTCGCACAAGCAAATTATCGCCAGATACTTGAACATTAGTATAAAATCGCATTATTTAGAACCCTCACAGTTTTATTTTCAATTCTCTCGTCAACCGTTATTTGGCAACTTAGACGACTATTATAGTCTACATTTGCTTCAATGTCAAGTGTTATTTTCTCGAATTCGTCCTGAAGTAACATGCTAAGTTCAATGTCATCAATCTGAACATGGCATGTGCCACATAGGCACTCACCACCACAATCACCCATGATGCCAAGGGCAAGCATAAGATTATCTCCTATGCTTGCCTCATGTTCCTTCTTCTCACCGTTCTGTATACTATAGAATTTTATCAATTTTAAAGAATCAGTTGCTTCTTTGGTGGTGTAATGATGCCGCTACCAAAATGAGTATTATACTCTTGCAACAAGTCACCGACGGGTGTGTTCTCAAATACAATATTCTCACTCTTAATCAAGACACCCTTATCGTCTTGCGTACCTTCAACATACGGCATCCAAGGATGAATGCCGATGCCACCTTGCCCATTGGGAATCAAAATTGCACAGTGAAGATAACGACCTTCTTTCTTTTGTGCAACAATCTCTTCGCCCGTACTCAGACGAACAATAACAACATCACTCATATTATATCCTTAATCAAACAGTTTGTCAAATGTCGCAGGACCTGCAACACCATCAGCAACGAGTCCATTTGCACTCTGCCATTCTTTTAGTTTACGTTCTGTACCTGGACCGAAGACACCATCTGCGGCGATACCAAGTCCTTCTTGCATTGCCTTAACGCCAGCACCACGCATTCCTTTGCGTAGAATACCGAAGTCATCAGAATTAACTTCTGGGTCTTCTTCACCAACATGCGTGTCATGTTCTTGGGAATGCATCTCACCCATTGCGGCAAGTGCAACTTTCCAATGATGAACTCGGTCTTCAAGTCCAATGTAACCACCATTGATGCGCTTGGTCATTGTCTTGATATCACCAGAATCAGCATACTGGTTCAACTTGTTTTTGTTCCAGAACCAGATAGCAGACATTAGTGCTACTGTCTTATCATCTGAAACTAGGTCTGGGTTGTTGATTGCATCTACACCCATGTCGGCAGAAAAGGATGCGTAGTTTGCTTTACCTGTTAGTTGGATAGGACCGCGACCACGATAACTCCAACCATCGCCACTATCTGTATCACCGTTAGACATGCGATTAGCGTATACCACATTGGCAATTTTTTCAGGCTGACGAGCATATTGTGTAGCATCACGACCTCCACGAACAAAGTATTTACCAAAAACTGCATCAAGTGATTTTGCAGAGTAGTTTAGATTTTCTGAAAAGACTCGCCATCCACCACTTTCATGACCACACTGGGCAATAAAAGAAGCAATACGTTTTGGAGTATCAATTTCATATTTTGGACAGACTTCCGCCATAGCATCAACCCAGCCCTGTGGGTCTTTACAATTAGGAAACATTTTAGCGAATACATCGCCAGTTAGGGGGAAAGACATGTGATAATCCTTTTTGATTTATACGGTATGGGGTGAGCATTACACCCACCCCAATGTGTGATTTACTTCAGCACAATTCGCTTAGGTTTATGTTCTTCTGGTGTGTACTCTTCAAGTACAATTGAGAGCATACCATCAGACATTTCTGCTTCAATAACTTCTACGTTATCAGCAACCTTGAATTGATGTTGAAAGTCTCTATTAGCAATCCCACGATACAGCCAAGTAGTGTTAGTGTCTACTTCTGCTTCCAACGGATTACCAGTGACCCCCTTAACAACTAAGGTGTTCTTAGCATGTTCAATAGTAATATCAGACTTCTTAAAGCCAGCAACAGCCATGTCAATCGAATAACGATTGCCAGTCTTTGTGATATTGTATGGGGGGTATTTGATGGCGGTAGTTCGCTTTGCGAGTTTTTCTACGTCATCGAAGATGCGGTCGAAGCCGACCGAGAATGGGTCAAATACTCTTGTCATTTGTTTTCTCCTTTATTAAAAGCAAGATTATTATGAAAGTGTGATACCCACAGAGTGGCATATCACAATTTTATTTATACGCCAGTTGAACCAAAACCACCATCTCGGTCAGTTTTTTTCGCTGGCGAATCTACTAGAGGCATAATTGCAAAGTTTGGTTGATACACAAGTTCTGCTTGACAAATGCGGTCACCATTATTAATAGTGACTTTTGCATCTGAAATATTTGTAATCATGGCGAAAACTGGTTCAACATAATCCTCATCAATTACACCTTCAGCATTAGCAAGAACTAGTCCTTGCTTTAACGATAGCCCAGACCGTGCATGTAAGCGTACACTACACTGATTTGGGATATCGAAAATCAAACCTGTTGGGATTAGATATCTAGCCCCAGGCTCTATTGTAATCTTACCCGCAATAACAGGTGTATCCATCTTCTGATTCATTGAAGAGAAGCATTTAACGGATACACCGTCTTTTAGATATGCATGTAAATCAAAACATGCAGAACTGGCAGTTGCTACTACTGGGTCTTGAACATCATCTGAAATCTTGTAGTACCCAAGCGGGCGTTCAATTGTCATTTGCATAGAAGTGTTATACCTTTTTCTTACCGATGTTATATTTTGCAATCAACTCCCAATCACCGCGGTCTTTGTAGTTCAGAATTTTAATCTGGGACAAAGGGGCAACAGGGTCTTCAATCTTCTCTTTGCTAACTACTTTGATGAGATTCCACTCAACTAGCAAATTGATAATAGTATTACGCCGTGCAATATCTCCTTCTGCAAAGTTTGATGGCTTGCCATCTAAACCAAACAACTCTTTAAAATGCACGATATAGTACTTGCCCTTCTTATGAAGAATGTGACAAGACTGATATAGTTTTTTGTCTTTACGGGAAGCAACTCCAATACGAGTTAGGGTTTCACGCACCTTCAAGAAGTCATCTTCTTTTTCTAGGGTAACCTCCACAAGGTCTTCTACTGTGATGTTCATTTTTTCAATCCACCTTTTTCAAGTTTATTTGTTATTTCATTAATCTGGTCATTGGTCAATATCGCAAGCGTCTCTTCTGCTTTTCTGCGACTGTAACCGTAGAACTGTTGAATGATTTGTACTTGGTCGTTCTTCTCTGGTTTAATCCATTTCGAAAAGCGTTTGCGCTTTCGTATTGTATTTAGTAGAAACTCATATTGTAGTTTCTTATCCAGAAATGAGCGAGAGTTCATTTCATTCGCCATACCTATAGTGTCTTCAAAGTAAGATAATGAACGATTGGCAAGAAAGGCATCATAACCTTTTTCTGCCATTTCGTCATTCTCTGTATCCCTCATCATATTCTCTTTTGAGAAATTGATTGAGTTTACATAATCGAATGGACTACTCATTATATATGCTCCTTACAAATACTCACATTCCACCATCAGTTCTGTCAGACACGCAACTAGATTAATTTCTTGGTCAGCAACGAAAGCAGATTTGTATTGGTAATCTGCAATCGTTACGACCAATTGGGGGATTGAACGAGGCGCAATGTATGTTGATGCGCTATCGTACAGTGAACGATACAATTGCACTGGGTCATTATCAATGTTCAGTGCAACCCATTTACGAACCTCTTTGAAGTTCTTTGCCTTCAGTTCAGTCATAAGGGTCTTGACGTTTGCATCTGTTGTTACCGTCAGAATACCTTCGTCAATTGTACCACTCGCACCATATCGCTGAAGTTCATTCAGAATACGGCGGTTGTCGGGAAAGTGTCGGGTGACAAGTTCTACAACAACTTTCTCATTGGTAGTAACCTCTTCTGTCTTCAAGATTTCCATTACACGCTTAAAGAATTGACCTGCAAGTTTAGGCTTTTCAGAGTTGTCAATCTTAAAGTCGATAACAGAACACCGTGAATGTAGAGGTGCAATGATACGGTTCTTGAAGTTGCATGTAAGAATGAAAGAACAGTTCTTACTGAATTCTTCAATAAACCCACGCAATGCTGGTTGAGTTGATTGTGGATTTAGATAATCAGCCTCATCCAGAATTACGACTTTACGCCCCCCACCGAGCGATACGGTAGACGCAAAGTTTTTGATATCGTTACGGAGTGTATCAATACCACCGTTCATAGAACCGTTGATAACGATATAATCCGCACCGATTTCTTCACACAAAGCACGGGCAACAGTAGTCTTGCCTGTACCTTGTGTTCCACTCAGGAGCAGATTAGGAATTTCACCATTGTCTACAAACTCCTGAAAAGTCTTTTTCATGCCTGCGGGCAGAATAGTGTCTTTGATTGTCTTCGGGCGATACTTCTCAACCCATAAAAATTCTTCACGCATATTCATCACCTAAAATTTAGAATTAAGATTTATAGTTCGAAGCCTGTTCGGTGGTAATGTAGTAAGTTGCTTTCTTACCAGACCAACGACTAATACCCTTAGATGTAATCTCTACATCGTAGTCACCTGCAACCATCTTCAAGTTTTCTGTACGGAAAATCATCTTGTAGTTTGCAGTGGACTCAGTATCAACGTCAACGTCAAATGTGTTTGAAGTTTGGTTCTTACTATCGAATGCAGTCAAAGTAATTGATTCACCAATCGAACCAACCACAGCAACTTCTGGTGCCGCAAGAATAGATGCCGCACGGAGAACCTCAGCAACCTGACCTTGAGTGACAGTGAATTTGATTTCAGCATCAGCAAGCAGTGGTGATAGGTCTTTATCAGGTGGAGTGATAATCATAGACTTATCAGTGTAGAAGTATTTTGATTTGTTCTTACCACTAGAAATGGTAACAGACTTATCACCGAAATCAAAATCTGGGTTCTCAAATAGAGAGACTGTAGCCAAGAATTGGTTCAAGTCATAAATTGCAAATGCAGTGTCAAACTCTTCTACAAGTTTCGCTTCAGCAAGAATATTCTTCTGGCTGGATACAGTACGCAAAGGCAATCCTGGGTCAACTGCAATACCAGTATTGATTGTAGAAAAGTTTTTTAGAACCGTCAAGGTTTCGCTACTAATCTTCATTATTGTTCTCCGTTCATAATTTTGTCGGCGTTAATCAAAGTTTGTTGTACCCATTTGGCACATTCTTTTGCTGTCAGCGCATCATCCCCAACAGCAGGTAGTCTGTCATCAGTGCCGATTCCTCGAATCACTGAAGCACACAACATCATGGCAGAAGACATAATCAAGGCAACATGAGGAAGACCACTGCCACCCTCATCACTATCATAATCACGTCCACGCTCAAAGTCTTCAATATGGCGCTTGAGACTATCAATCATTTGCTGGTAGGGTAGACCCTTTTCCCAGTTACGATTTTCGTATTTCTTTGCACCATATTCAAGGGCGGCGGCACCAGCGGCAAGTGCCTCAAGAGGTAACTGCCTGAAGTATGGTACGCCAATCGCTTCACGCATTGCACCACTCTCAGACTTATTCCACGGTTTACTCATCGGTTCTCCTTCATAATTTAATAGTATTATACATCAAAAAGAACGGGATGTCAAGCAAAACCTGACTCCCGTTATTTTATTTTTAGAATGGGGTGTAGTCATCTTTGGGAGCAGAAGCAACTTCTGCATCATCGCCAGCACCAATCACACCAGCATCAAGTTTGGTGTAGAGGTCTAAGAATGACTCTTTGGTTTCAGCATCAAAGCGGTTCACACACAATTCAATCGCCTTCATTTTATCACCGAAGATTGAGTACGCTTTTGCAATGTGAACCAAGCGGCGAGTCGCAATGATTTCATCCACACCACCTTCGTAGAAAGTCTTACGAATGATATCAGCCCAGTCAACCAACTTGCCGATGAAGCCGTCATCCTCAAGGTTCAAAGACTTGAACACCTTGTCGAGGATTTTCTTCTCAACAGCATTGGATGCATACTCTTGCTCAACAGTAATTGGGAAACGCTCAAGGAACGCCTCGTCCAGAATCTGGGCGGCGATAAAGCGACCGTCATCTGAACCCTTACCTTTAGTGTTGGCAGTGGCAACAACATTGAAGCCTTCAGCAGGACGCACAACTTCACCAGTCTTTTTGTTGATGTAGTTCTTGCCTTCCATGATTGCCTGAATAGCAAGCAACTTGTTCGAACCACGGTCAATCTCGTCCAGAACTAGAACAGCACCGCGGCGCATAGCATTCAGAACAGGACCTTCACGATAAACCACGTTACCGTTGACTAGTGTATTGCCACCAATCAAATCATCCTCATCAGTCTCAATTGAGATTGACACCTTAATCATTTCACGACCAGATGCCGCACATGCCTGTTCGACCATGAAGGTCTTACCGTTACCAGACAGACCAGTAACCATGACAGGATAGAACATGCGAGAAACGAGGATGTTTTTCAGGTCATTGAAGAACCCGAAAGGAACGTACAGACTATCTTTTGCAGGAACAAAGTTCTCAGTAACAGTCTGGGTCATTGTCAATGGACGCATTTCAGCAACTGGTGCGGCAGACAAAGTAGGTGCAACAACTGGTGCGGCAACTTGAGCGACAACATTGTTAGTGTCGAGGGATAGACGATACTGCCCACGACCAACTCGCAGACTGCTATCGGCATAGATGAAACGAGGACGCTTTAACCCCATCTGTTCAGCAAGGTCGACAATTTGTTCTTTGGTGACAACAGCACCGAACTTTTCAATAGCGACTTCAACAAAGCGGGCTTGGGTTGAGGTAAGATTTTTCATAATATAGTCTCTTTCACAGTTATCAAAAGGGAGTCAATATCCCCACATCACTTATATAGTATATCAAAGCACCAAGGGATTGTCAAGGTTTATTTTGGTTTTCCTTGGTTTGTAAGTTGTTGATTTTATTAGTATTTCCATTTTTCATCAAATTATTTTGGTTTTTCTCATCAGAAAGCAGGTCTAGTACACTCAACCAATGTTCCATACCCATGACAGACTTTTTCCTAAGACAGGCAAGGTATTGAACATATGCGTTTTGCAATTTTAGGTCAATATTTTTAGTCACTTAGGATACAATCTCCATCACTCGGTTCAACAAAACACGGTTTGCAGTCTTGGCATTTGAAGCCTTCATGAATGCCGTTTTCAACTTAGACTTGCTGGCACCAGCATCAACATCAAGACCTTCAGGTGCGGTTTCTAAAGCACTACCACCTGGGATTAGGAAGTAACTATCATAGCCAGCAGACTTTACTTCTAAGAACTTGTTGGAGCGAATATCACGCACAATCTCAGAATCATAAATTCCAAATCGTGCCGCCTGTGACTTAATTTCTTTAGCCTTG